>Ga0325410_1001051_pt1 | contig 30054 bp, 22 predicted proteins | sample PopdelMetagenome_16_FD_206182 | JGI IMG/M metagenome (GOLD analysis project Ga0325410, IMG submission 206182) | Populus deltoides microbial communities from Bellville, Georgia, United States - Xylem-PdIQD-R3 | ecosystem: Host-associated > Plants > Phyllosphere > Stem > Wood/Secondary xylem...
AAAATAAAGTATATTTATTTGAATTCATTATACACTAACCTTCCTCTTGTATCGAATCTTTTCCACAAATTGAATCCAACGTTTGAGTGTATCTATAGGATTTGGATTTAATTGATATCCTTACTTTAGAAATAGATTTTAGTATTCCTGCCATAGGGAAAAAAATAAAGGGATAAGCAAATAGAGTTTAATAATAAGATTATGTTTTCATTTAAGCAATTCAAAGGTTTTAAAAAATGATAATTATTGTGGCGCTAAATTGATTCATATATATATATATATATATATATATATATATATATATATATATATATATATATATATATATACTAGATTGGTGCTCATGATATATGGTGGGTTTGTATTATTTTTTCAGTAAAATATTTAGGTGTTGCAAGCATATTAAAAAAAGAAGAAGAAGAAATCTCATAACTTGAGTTATAGTCCCGACCAACTAAATAAGCTAGTTTTATTTGAATCATATGAGAAAACAGGCAAGAATAGCAAACGGGAATATATGTGTGTGTGTGTGAAAGATGATATTATTTAATTTTTAGTTAATTAAACATGGAAGGACGAAACAGGATAAAAAAAAAATTAAAAAAACTGATGTGAGCTAGCCTAAGACAATAAGATTGACATTTAATCTGGACATCTAAGGGCGAACTAGTCCGGATTAACTTGAAAAACTCGTGTTTTAGGTCATGATATCGGAATAATTATATAGAAAAAGAAATTAAAGAAAATCACAAAACTATTTAAAAAAAACATGTTGAACGATGATATCGGAAAAGAAATTAAAACAAAAAAAGATGTCAACCCCTGTTAACTTTTCAAACTTGTGACTTAGGTTATCAGATCGTAAGCAATATATATGAAAAAAAATCATGAATCCCAATCTCTAGAAAATGAAACGTTGAAAGATGAAATTGAAAAAAATATAAATAAAAAAATTCAAAATAAAAAATAGCGGTTAAAAGAATGGGGATTAAAATAAATTAAAGGACAACACCAAATTTTCACTTTGAGATTTAAATTGAAAAGAACAAAATATTAACAAAAGGAAAAAAAAAAACGAAAGAATGAGGGCATAAATGAAAAATAAAAAACAATACACTATCAAGTTGAATTGAAGGATGAAACTAAATACAATAAAATTTTTACAAAAAGTTTAAGGAAAAATATAAGAAATCATAAAAAAATGGATCAAATTGAAAACATCAATACACAATAAAAAAATGAACTTGTAGATTTTTTTAACGTGTTTTTTTACATAAAAAAATAAAAGATGTAAATAAAAAAATTTATGTATGCATCGAATTAAATAAATCACAAACTATTATGTAAATAAATGAAAAAAAGTTATTAGCAATAAATAAAAATATAATTCAAAAAATTGAGAGACGTATATCAAAATATTTAATATCATAACATTGGTCATTTACCTGGTTGTGTTTAATAAATTTGTTTATTAAAATCAATTTGTAATAGAAATCAATACATACATAATTTGTTTAGAATAAAATAAAAAGAAAATAAATATTATGCAAGGTTAGACATATTAAAAACATTATAATAAAATAAAAATTTAACCCATATAAAATATATATAAAAAATATAGATAAATCATACTAACCTCTTAAAAAAATAATCGCTATTTAAAAAAACTAATTAACAAAAAAAATCACAAAGAATGACTATTAATTAAAACATAAATTTAAAAATTATTTAAAAAAAAACATAAAAATGCATTAATAAAAAAATTAAAATTAAAAAAAAAATTAGGTCAGGCGCTGTTGGACTAGGTAAGCTAGGCTAAGAGCCTGGCCCAACAAGAAAGTGCCCGCGTTGGGGCCTTTAATTTTTTTCTTAAGTTAATGGAGTGGATCTCGTTCACCCTAATTGTTTGAAAAAAAACAACGCGGCATCTGAAGCTCCCCAGAATCCAGAAACTAGGTGGATGGAAAAACAAGGTTTTTGTTTTTTTTACCAAAAAAATCATTTTCAACTCTTTTTTTTTTTAATCCAAAACACTATAGGAACATTGTTAAACCAATCAATGGTCTTCAAAAATGCAAAAAACAGCCCCAAAACCTGAAAACAACTCAAAACTAAAAATCTTTTCAAGCTCAAATATGTTTTTGTAGGCGTTTTCAAGGAAAAACAACACCTAATCTTAACTCCCCTCGTCACACAGCACCATTTGACACAAAAATAAACGGTTTTATGTCTTAAATCGTCGCCAACGAAAATTTTCTTCTTAACACTGAAATTCGCCAACCCCTCTCTCTGCTCCAAAAAAAAAAGAGAACTTAAAAAAAGGAAAGAAAAATGAAGATTGACACCAAAGTTATATTTAAAAAAATTGAAGGAACTAGTTACCGAATAGATAAAAAAGATGAGGGGCTAAAATAAACTTTGCTAACCAATTTAAAAAATACCACCTGTTTTACCTGTTTTTTTCACTTTAGTCTTTTATTTTTCAAATCAACTTTTTCTAAAAAAAATACAATTGGATTCTAATTTGGACTGAAAAAGCTTAATTGTGCAAAATAAAAATTCAAGAATCAAATTTAACCATAAGAGAAAGGGAGGAGGGTGGTTCCGCTGCGTGAGAGAGAGGGAGAAAAGTGGTGTTATGATTGGATTTTGTTGGAAGAGAGGGAGGAGGGAGATAGTGATTTTATCAGGAAAAAGGAAAGAGGGAGAGGTGAGATTTTTAGGGATTTCATTGTAATCAAGGATGAAAAGAATGGTAGAATTTTAATTTTTTTTTTTATGTTGCTGACATGATTTTTAATGATATGGGCAGAGTAATAAATGGGATCAAACTGAAACTATAACTAATAAAATATCACTAGTTATAGTTTAAGCAATATCAAACTTCTCAAGTATTGCATATGATATAGATATATTTCTATCAACAATAAATAACGAACAATTAGATTTTTTAAAACCAGATGTTATGCATAATATTGTTTATTTAAGATTTTTCTTCTCACTCTAATGTGCCAACATTTATATAAAGGTATAAAAACTATTTTTATTATAAAAATTATATGAAAAATATTATATCAATGATGTTGAATATCCAAATATATTTATGGATATGTAGATCCATATATAAAGGTAAAAGATATGGTATACTAATCCTCAACATGGTAGGACAACAAGAAACTGAGGCAACAAGAAATTGAGAAGACGTTTTGAATCATGCATTCTTATCCTTGAGAAACATCATTCAACATGTATTTGAAGTGTGGAAAAGAAGGCGAATAATTTTGTGGAAAATGAATCCTCAAACCATAATCAAACATCAAACATCAACAATTATCTATCAATAATCATGATTTAATCAAAATAGGTTTTGGTGCAAAAACAAAACCCTAGGATTAAAACTAAAAAAAACAATTATTTATTTAAAGTAACATTTGATTATTGATTAACCAAACCTCATGAAGTTGTTAGTGCAAAGAATCAGATCAAAACTAGTCCAAATCATAGAGCTAAGGCAATACTCTTCTCAAAAACACTACTTATAAAACCTTGAAAATACAGAACAAGTTGCCAACCCAAAAACATGCATACCAAGCCCTAAAACCATGCTTTTTTTATTCACACAAACCACATTATCATTGTTACATATGATTGGATCAAAACAAATAAAAAAAAAACACCACCTTCTCAAGATTATGCATGAAGTTCTTAAAACTGAAACTGCAGCCCTATTGACAGCCAACAAATGCATTAAATTTCACTCCAAAACTGACCCTTTAAACACTTGGGACTCAAAGCAAACTCAAGAACCAAGAGTATGCATTAACAACCTAGAAAAAACATCAAACACGCACTACCACTTTTGACAAATTCAAAAACTACTACATTTCATCAAATCTAAACATCTAAACATCTTCTAAAACATCCAACAATATTAACAAACAACCCCAAACAAGATTAAACGGGAAAAAAATAACATTTTGTGCATTTATCGAAATCAAAATTAAAGATATTATAACACCAAAAAAGTTCATAAACATTTTTAAACATGTAAAACAAGCTAGATGTGTATCTCATAGACATCACCTACTAGGTTAAAGAAAGTTTATACCTTCAAAGCTCACTAATTGTTGCTGCCCCTTTATGCTTTTCTTTTGAAACGTTTATCTTTACCATACTCAAAGGTTAAGAAATCCTTATGCTAGGCTCTTGAACCTTCACATTAATCTTTCTTATCAAGATTTTCCTACCCATTCTTCCTATATTTTTCTCCTCTTTGCTTTGATTTTTCAGGGGGCATTTATAAAGTTTCAAGCTAAAACTTTAATCAAGTTTTGATCACGATTAATTAATGCTTGAACCTTTTATCCAAATGGGAGGGTTTTAGGTAAGTTTTAATAGCTAGAAACTTTGTACCTTGATGGTTTTCCAACAAACTTGATTTTTGAAGATTTTGGTGGTTTTGCTAACTTGAAAACCAAAGAGTTGTTTCTAGCCTTCTAATCTTGAGGAAAGATGTTCATCCCTTGATAAGAACCAACTTAGAAGGTTTAAGGTGTGAACACTTGAAAAATCTCAAATTTTGCTGATCTTAGTCCCTGAAGCCACATGTGTTTTTTTGTTTGGTCTCTTATTTTGAATTTCTTCAATCAAGTCTCTAATTAGCTACAAAACTACAATATTTAAGCAATTAAGTCCTTGATTTGACAAAATTAGCTTTTTAAAATTGCAATTCAACCCTCAAACTTCAAATTCTTTCAATTAAAGCTCAAATTGAATTCAAAAATCAATTTTCTTGTAATTAAGCTCTCAATAAATTCAATTAAACCTTGAAAAAATAAAACTGAGTCCTTAAACATTTAATTTTGAATTTTCCTTTCCAAATTCAATTTTCTAATTCAAGGGGCTTTCACCAGTTCATATTGGACTGTTAATTTTTCCTACCTTATATATTTTGATCGTCCCTGACCAATTTTTGAAAATCTTCTTGGTGTTCTTTATGTTTTCTCCGTTGATATATATATTTTTTTTAAAAAAAATCAACTTTTTTTTTAAAAATTATTTCCTTTTTTTGATTTTTTGTATATTTATATGAAGCCTCGAAATAGATAACAACAATTTTGATGTGGTCAAAAATAAAAAAAAAACTAAAAAAATCATATCGATGCATTTTCATCAAAAAAAAAAATCAAATTGAAACACAACTTGCACCATGATACCAAATATACACAAAACCCAAAGGCCTTGTTGACGAGGTAATTTGGTCTTTTTCGTATGGCTCATTGGTCATTATCAAAATGATTGGTACGAATCAATATTTGCATATTTGTTTTCAACACAATAACATTATTTAACCACCCTAAAAAGCAAAAAATATTAAATTTGCATTCACGAGCTTCTTCTTCTTTTCCTTTTATAAGCACAATGAAATGACAGAATAACCTCTAGAATAGAATATCATTAAGCTATCATGCAGTGAATTTTTGTATTTCTTACCTTTTGTTTTGTTATAATCAAGTTGAAAAATGGGCAATTTAGTATTTTAATAAATATAAAATATTATTTTAAAAAGTGGTGGACACATGCATGTGTTGTCATATGGAAGACACTCGTACCATTCAAGCGACATTCAAATCATCTCGGAGGCCTCTCCATCACTAGGAGGCACATGTGGTGAACAATTCTCCGGTTTGGCGTCAATAACCTTTTCTTTATTCTTTATTTTCCCTCCCACTTGATTTTTTTGCATACTCCTCCAGTTTTTCAAAATAGTTGTTCAATTTGTTTTTTCTTTTAAGTTTGTTCTATGTTCTTTTGATTACTATTTCTTATTTGAAATAATTTAAAAAATTATAATTTCTTTTAAATTTCATCATCCATCGATTTTTGCATTTATCATATTTGGTCTTCATTCTTTTGATTGCTATTTTTAGTTTTTATTATCATTTTCTTGATTTATTTTATTTCTCAATTTCATCCCTCGTTATTTTATTTCATTTAATAATTATAATATATTTGGTCCTCTTGATTTTTTTTCTATTTTTTTCTTGATTTTTTTTTTCAATTTTGTACCTCATTGTTTTATATCATTTAGCTTTTATAGTAGATTTGACCCTCATTTTTTTTATTGCTATTTATTTTTATTTTTATTTTTATTTTTGATAATTGAGAATTTTGCTTTGTGATTTTTCCGGGTTCACCTTCTATGGGGTAACCCAGTTTCATGACTTAAGTCACAAGTTTTGAAAATTAGCCTTATTTGACTCCGACCTTTTTTAGGTTCTTTTTTTTCAAATTGACTTTTTTTTTTTTAATTTCATCATTTAACATTAGGTTATTGAGCCTTTAATTTTTTTATTTTTGTTACTTTCCTTTCTATGAGGTTATCTCAATTTCATATTTCGGATCACATGTTAGTTAAGTTAATCTAGATTGACTTGAGTTTTTTTGCAGTGTTTTTCTTAATCATTTTTTTTTTAGTTTCACATTTTATTATTTAGTTTGCTTGAATGTTGACTTCCATTATTGTATTCAGTCTTTTTTGTACGGGGTTATCTCGACCTCACAATCAGGCTGCAAATTTGCCATGCTGACTTGAGTCGGGTTTATTGTTCTTTTTTAAAATTATTCAATTCATTTTTCAATATTTGTTTCGCTGGTAATTGAACTTTATATATTTTTTAATTTTTTTTATAAGTTTATCCCATTCATATTTAATTTTTGTTTTATTATCAAATAAGATTATTTAGATTTTTTAAAAATATTTAGAGGATATAACATTGTTTTACCTTAAAAAAATTATCTCAGCTTACGTGATACCACAAGCCATCCATCAAAGTAAAAACACTAATTTGGTTAAGAATCATACGAATCCACGTCATAACATTATTTTCTTGCTCGTATAACATGTATTTATGGTTTGTGTATTTTGTATATTGTAGTTTGCATACTCGATCTGTAATAAGTAAAGAAATGTGTTTTTTCTTTTGAGGTCCTGTTTGTCTTTGCGCATAGCTGTATTTTTTAAAAAGTTTGAGATTTTTTATACTTTAAATGATTTTTTAATATTTTTAAATTTTTTTAATATGTTGACATAAAAAATAAATTAAAAAAATTAAAAAATATATTATTTTGATGTATTTCTAAACAAAAAATATTTTAAAAACAACAACTACCACAATACCAAATACTATTTCTAAGTTTGAGTCATTGAGTTAGTATCTTGTATAGTTAAAACTTATTTGATATTATGGCAGCGGTTGTTTTTCAAAAATATTATTCGCTTGAAAATGTATTGAAATAAATTTTTTTTTATTAAATTTTGACATTAGCAAATCAAAACAATTTAAAAACACACATATAAAAAATATAATTTGTAGCAAAAAAAATTTATTTTTTTGCAAATATACTTTCCGACTACGAAAACAAGCATGATCTTATTAAGCTTGGCTCAAGATGCGGATGAAGAGTTGACCAGTCAACTCGGGTCAAACTCAAAATAATATTCTTTTTGATAAAAAAATAAAAATAAAAATGATATTATTATGGATAAAAATTTAAAAATTTCTTAGAATTAATCTTTTCAATCAAATAAATCATGAATTGATCTGCCACTTAATGTTTGGGAATGCGGTGAAAACCGCGTTCCTAAAAATTTTGAAATTTATTTTTGTTTAAAATAATTTTTTTTATATATTTTTAAATCATTTTGATATGTTAATATAAAAAATAATTTTTTAAAAATAAAAAAAAAATTTATTTTAATATATTTTTAAATAAAAAATACTTTAAATTACCACAACTATCACAGAAACATCTACCCCTACTTAAGCCGATCATTAAGCCGAGTTTAATTAATATAATATTATAGAAAATTTTTTTTGACGCAGGCAGAATTTTTTTTTTGACACAGGCTAAAAATACTCATGTTTTAATTATATCTTCTATCCGTTTTGTCGGGGAAAAAATGAAGTTGGTAAGGGAGCCACCGAACCTAATCATTGTCTAGCACGTGACGGCACCACCAATTTTACTTACCTTCACTTGAAAAGTCAGTCACTGTCCACAACCCGCCCCCAACTTACCCTCCACATTTTAAATTTTGATACGCCCCGAAGCCGTTACATCACTCTCTAGGCTCCTCCTTAACTCCACCCTCTAGGGTTTCTCTACCTCACCAGTAGCCATGCTCTTCCTCCACCTCCGCAGTAGCCGCCACCACTCTCTCCTAGGCATCCACATCAAATTCCTCTCCACAATTTCCTCACAGCATTTGCACCTCCCACTCTCCTTCCCAACCTACATGATATGGGGCTCCAACACTTCCCTCGGCAAAACCCTAATTTCCACCGGCCTCGCCTCTTCCTTCCTCCTATCCCCCCGTACCACCAACAAAACCCCCAAATTCGTCTACCTCAAACCAATCCAAACCGGTTTCCCTTCCGATTCCGATTCTCATTTCGTCTTTTCTAAACTCTCCTCCCTTGCTTCACTCCGTTCCTCTCCTCTCTCTCTCTCTGCCTCCAATTCCGTCCTCAATTCCTCCCTTTCCGCTGCCAGTTCCCTCTTTGGCGACGATTCTAAGACCAAGGGTCGGAACGTAGGGATTTATAATTTGAATTTCACTGAGGAGAACAGGTTTGTGAAAGATGGGGTTAATGTGGTTTCGGAGTTGGTTTGTGAAACCTTGTATGCATGGAAGGAGGCTGTTTCGCCGCACTTGGCAGCAGAGAAGGAAAATGGAGTTGTGGAGGATTCTTTAGTGTTGGAGACTTTAGAGAAGTGTTTGAGAAAAGAAGAGGATAGAAAGGTTGAGGAAATGGATGTTTTTTGCGTGGTTGAGACTGCTGGTGGCGTTGCGAGTCCAGGTCCGTCTGGGACCTTACAATGTGACTTGTACCGGTATGTGGTCATTCTCTCCTGTTAATGAATGTTAATTGTCAATTGCTGCTTATAGGATTAACTAACATTTGATTATTAAATTGGGAATCAGGTTTTTGTTCATCGTTTTACAATTGATGTTCTCGGTTCTTTGTTTGACTTCTAATGAAACTTATAATTGAAGACTGGACTTTCTTGATGTTATTTTTACATGTTGATCTTACTTACACAAAAGACTATTTGTGGGCTTTTAATCTTTTTGTCCACTAAAGATCTAAGGTACCCTTGAAAGTTGGTTTGGTAGTAATGTAACTAAATGAGAAGTGGAGAGGGAGTAAGGTCTTGAATTCAAGTCCTACTCTTACCACCCAAAGAACAAAAAATAAATAAATAAAAAAGTACCCAGCAATAAGCTGGCAGTGATTATGAACATCTTGCTTGGTGATTGTGTCTGTTCTTTGCCTAGGAACCTGAATAAACGTGATACTTATTCATTTGAGGTCTGTGTTTTTGCAAAAAAGTGACAATTTAATCTTTTGGTATTTGATATGTGCATTTGGTGTCTCATAGAGAATAAATGGTATGATGGAAGGAATGAAAAGAAGTTATGTAATCAACCAATGATAGTTGGGACAAAAAGTTGGTTGAGTTGAATTTGTGCAGTTTTTATGTTACAGGATATGTGACAGAACAGAACACAGGGAATGAATTCTGAAGTCAACCAAACTAATTTGGGACTAAAACTTAGTTGAGTTGATTGCTTTCATTTTGTGTCTCACGGAGAATATGCATTAGATAGGACACAAGTAAAGGAAGAAAGCTTGTATTCATTTTCTTCTCATCTGTTTTTTGGAGCTTCGTTTACATGGCAGAAATGAACTGGTTTTAGTGAGATTTGCACGTTTTGTGGCAATGATTTTGGCAACAGTTGACACATATGTTATCACTGTGCTTGCCTGGATGCAGAATTGCATATCTCAGTTATGTTACAAAAGGACAGCCTTAAATATATTCCAAGTCCAACAGTCACTCAACGACATTAACATTGTTGACGGTGTTGCATGGATAGATAAAATATCATATTAATATTCTCCTTCTTTGTGATGTATGTTAGCAGGCCTTTTCGCTTACCTGGTGTTCTTATGGGAGACGGCAAGCTAGGTGGTATTTCTGGAACCATTTCAGCTTATGAGAGTTTAAAACTTCGAGGGTATGATATTGTTGCTGTTGTTTTGGAAGATCATGGCCTTGTTAATGAGGTGCCATTATTGTCATATTTGCGAAATAGGTAATTTAATCATTCTTCTTCTTCTGACTTGGATAATTTTGAATCAATTATTTGACTGCAATCTTGTTTGCATTTGATGCCTACATAATTGGAATATCACTTGGTATATTTAAATTGATTTTTGTTCCCATTTTCTCTTGTATTTTTCTAGGGTTCCTGTAATTGTGCTTCCACCTGTGCCACAAGATATGTCAAATGACTTGGTCGAATGGTTTGGTGATTCTGATGAAGCATTTAATTCTCTAAAGGAAATAATGATATCAGCTTCTTCAGAAAGAATTCTGAGACTGAATGACATGGCAAAAAAGGCAGTACACACTTTGTGGTGGCCGTTTACTCAGCACAAACTGGTACCAGAAGAGGCTGTTACTGTTATTGATTCAAGATGTGGCGAGAACTTTGCCATTTACAAGGTTAGTGTTGCCAAAAAAGGCGTCACTCACTAATGTACTTGAAATTATATTATGGAATGCCCTTTTTTCTTCTTGATCCCCTGCCCCTAAAAAAAAATATTTGCTTAGGGTTTCTGTTTTCTTCTTTTCTCTCATAGAAATAGTTGCAATTGGTTTTAACTAAGGCCTTGTTTGTTTGTCACAAAGTAGTTTTCTTTTAGAAAATGGTTTCCATGGAAAATAGATTCTTGGAAAGTGTATTATTTTTCAATGTTTGGAAAGTGTCATGTAAAACATGTTGGAAAACATTTTCCAGTGCTTGGATACCTTGAAAAATGAGCTGTAAAATTGCTTATTAATGTATTTTTTTTCAAGTTTATTTAACATATATAGAATATTAAATGTAGCTATTTAATCCACTTACAATAAAAGTTTAATCCACTTACAATAAAAGAATAATATATAAAAAGTGTAATGGTGAAAAAAAAGAATTTACTATATTATATATTTATATATAGTTTATTTTATAAAATGTATACATATAATATAAATACTTTAAATATAATATTATAGACATATAACCTCTTTAAATATTTTTTAAGTAAAATCTATTAACATGTTTAGTTATATAATGAAAAATGAGCTGGAAATCATTTTCTAGTGTTTGGACATATCAAAGAAAATAAGTTGAAAAATAATACATTTTGAGTTATTAAATTTTTTAAAATAGTAGAATTTTTATTTTTATCATATATTTTTTTGGTGTTTAGAGAACATTGAAAATAAATTTCTTTTCTATGGTATTCTAATTTTATAACACAATTTATATGATTTAAAATGTATGATTATTGTATAATATAACATGTTTTATATTTGAATGTATTTTCAAGCAATATTATTTACATTAAAGTATTATATGCACTAATACATCAAATTATACATTAATATATCTTAATATCTTATTTCCGATATAAATATATTCGTAATTTTTTTTAATAATATTATATTTTAAAGTATTTTATTAAAATATTATTGTTCACACAAATGTACACGCATGCACACACAAACAAATATATATAAGAAAACACTTTCCAACAAACAAACAAGGCGTAAGTGAATAAATTTCTATGTGCTAACAAATAATGCAATTGTTTGCTATATACATATGTTCTCACCTTTCTTGTTAGAATTATTTTCTGATGTAAAGTAGCTATTTCTCTATGCTTCTAAAGTTCATAGAATTTTCAGGTCCAAGGCAATCAGTTCATTACTCAACAATTTGATGGATGCGCTAGTTGGTGGACCCAAGGACCTGATGCTACTCTGCAGGTCAACTTTATGGCAAATAACTACTTTTCTATTCTTGTTACACATTCCTATCTAATCATGTTGTAATTACTGATCTTTTCAGTATTGCATGCTTCATTAGAAAATGTCAATTATTTTAAGGGTGAGAAATGCTATTTCAAAAGAAAAAACAAGTTTAAGTTACAAGAATATCATGAGCCACTTGATTATAGGATCAATCAATGAGTTCCAAATTATTCTTATGATCCACTGGCATACAATTCTCTTGTAATCTGTTGTGTTTTTTTGGGGAACTAGCCTTTCTCATAGGGTCCTTTGACAGCCAGAATCCACATTTAGAAACTGCTTTTGAATCTTTGTTTCTGACTTTTCTTTTCTATTCTAAATACCAATTTCATCTACTTGCATGTTAATTGCTTGTTCAAAAGATGCATTTTTTCTTTTGGCATATTGATTTAGTTAGTTCAATTGATGCTCATGCACCTGTGTGTCGGGATAGAATTTTGTATTCTTAATGGCAAGCTTGTTTGCTGTGGGTGTGGAGTGCCATCTAATATGCACTCAAAACTATTAGCAAATTTAGCTGTAAGTAACAAGACAGATTACAAGCTAATTACTTTTTAAACAAAAATTAACATTAAAAATGAAATAATTTTATGTACAAGCAAGTAAGAAGAAATTCTGTTAATTTGAATCTGCTTAGCTGAAGGGATATTGTTGCTGGAGTAATAGAGAATGGAACTGGAGAGTTTGTTTTCATTTGCAGCTATATCGGCCTTTTAAAATATTTAAGAAGTGAAGTTATCGGTGCATTTAGATTTGGCTATTCTGGAAATGATTTTGTAGGTTCATATTTATATGCATATTATTTCTACCATTTGAATTATTGTTGTTCTTTTCCTTTCTGTTGCTGGAAGTCAATGCTTTCTGCAAAGTGTAGAAAAATCTATTTTAATGAATGTAGTGGAAGTTCCTTCCTTGAGGATTTCTGAAAGTCTTTCTGTACACAGGATTCTTTTAACTGTTTCTCTGGATTATTGGGAACTTTTTTTTCTGGATCTGACCTTCCCCTCATTTGCCAATTAATGGATGATGAGTTTATTAGGAACAACCCGAGGAACACACAACAGGATTATTAAAATGTGTGGTATCTACAGACTTGTGTAAGGGTTGCATTTTTTCTTAATTATTGAGTCCCCTGCTTTTAAATAAGCTATCCTGTTCAGAAGGTCCTCTTTCCAATCAAACGACGGGTTGCACTGTATAACTGTAACATAAAAAGTTATACTATAACTAAACAAGTATTAATAGCCCAGAAGCATGTCTTATGACAGGTTTCTCTTCTTAGGCAAAATCCACTCTTATAAATTTCATATGGCAACAAAGTACCATGGGACCCGCTGCTCTGTCAGTGTAGGTTATGGTGAACCATGCTCACCTAGTAATTTCACAAATGCTAGAGATTTTACCATATGCCTCCCAAACTATCTTCTCTCATTAATGTTCACTTTTCTGCACCATTTGATCACTTTTCTGAAGTTCTTTAATGTGGTTACTTGTTTAGGTGGTTTCAGACTGAGCTTGCTAGAGAGATGGGTTATACTGCTGCAAGATATGGTCATGTAATGTTTCCAGAGAATGTTTATGAGCCGGCGTTGGAATGTGCAGAGCTTTTGCTTGAGGGTGTGGGTAAAGGTTAGTATTTTTCTTCTGCCATTTGATGTTTTTTCAAGCATTTTAACTGGCATAATGTAATTAATTTTTTCATGTCGAATAACACTTGCTTAATTAACAATGAGCATAACATTTCTTATGTGCCTGGTGTTTCAGATGTGATAGGTGGTTTTTTTTTAATCATCTATGGCGTAAAGTTATAACTTTTAAAATGCATTAAAGTTATCCATTTTGAACTTCTTCAAAACAATCTTCTTCCCAACTTATCATGTATGTTTGTACTTTTGCAGGGTGGGCTTCAAGGACATACTATTCAGATAATGGATCAACGGCAATTGAAATTGCTCTCAAAATGGCATTTCGCAAATTTTCCTTTGATAATGGACTCCTTTTAGATGTTTCCAACAATAACAGAACTGACAAATCTGTCCAACTAAAGGTGAACTTAAATAATCCTTACATCTTTCAGCATAACATTTCAGACATTGTTTTTTAAAAAATGCAAGAAATTCTGGTTTCAGAAAAAAATGGTTATTTCTGAGGTTACTGATTTTCTTTCCCAAGTAGGTTAATTTTCTTTTCTTTCTGATTATTAGTTGCTAGTGGGGATGTTTTAAACAATGGTCATACTTGCACCTCAATTTACCTTGAATCCAACAGTTGTAGAGTGAGTCCTTTAAGTATATTTTTGTCAAAAATGAAAACAGTCTAGGTAAATAGTAGTTGAGCAAGTGACGTTGAAATCTGACCATTGTCCATGCTGGGTGCTTTACAAGTTTAAACTTAGTTCTCCAACTTTACTGGTTATAAGACAGTTTTTTATTTTAAAATGTAGCTTAACACTAGGGCACTTTTTATATATAGATAATTCCAGGGTGACAATCACACCATGTTAGATTGTTCTGTAATCTACTTAATATGACTACTTTTATTAACACATGCACGATTTTGGAATATGGTTAAAGCTCAGTAATTGAAACATGCATGTTTGTGCATTGAATGCTGTTTTTTTTTTAATTTTTTTTTCCATACCTGTTTGTATGTGGTAAGTAAAACATTATTGATTTCAAAAGTAAAACAGTACCATTGGTCTGTCTTGACACCGCCTTTGATAAGATTGGCTGAATTGTCTTTGTATAGCCTATGTGTCTTTCTACACGATAATTATTACAAATCTAAAGCATGAACCATTATGTACCTTTTTCATTCAGGATGAGGTTTCTTCCAAACAGTTGCTGGTAACTTAGGTGTGGTTTTATTTCAGGTATTGGCTCTCAAAGGATCTTATCATGGTGACACTTTGGGTGCGATGGAAGCTCAAGCACCATCATCTTATACAGGCTTCCTCCAACAGCCATGGTAGGGAATATTTTGGTGCTAGAAGCACAATTTTATGATGAATAAAACTATTTTAATTGAGAAGTTTCAATTTTTTGGGGCTATGCTTTACTAATTAGTGCTCTTGCACAAGGAAATCTCATTGATGCTGAAACCAATCATTTAGGATTGAAAAGTTATAGGGTGATGAGCAAAATGGAAGTAATTATCTCAAAACTAGGCTTATTTGTGAGAATTCACGCGCAATGAAATAGCTTCTATGCATGAGTTACATATTATTGTTTTAAAAAACATAGCTCTTAAATCACCATATCATTCTGAGACTTTTGGATTGCTCTGATGTATATCCTAGTTGGTTTTCTCCATTGCTTCATAGAAATTAGTGAGTAAGACAAAACAAGGGAATTGAGTTGGGTTGGAATCCTCTTGGTAAGGATAGTGCTTGCATATTATGCAACTTGTAATATAAATGATAACTTCAGTCACAGAAATGGAAATTATTCAAGACTGGTTTGACACAAGTGGGCAGAATATGAGTGCCCCTGGCAAAGCTTGAGCTGGTTCATGTCAAGGAGTGATGGTTTTTCAGCTGCTGTCAATGCGGAAAAGAGTGACTGATCACTCTGTGAGGGCCTGTTGATTAGATTAGCTGAAATGTGAAGTGGATTGTTAGCATAACTTATTGGGAGGTAAATGTTGAGATTGTGTGCTGATAGTTTGGTGCTTTGGGTCAACAGTGGTTTCAGCAACCTGGTTTGGTTGTTGCCCTGCATTGAACTCTGAAAATCATCAATGTAGGAAGATAGTAATTCAGAGTAGATAGCACAGATCATGTGGTGGTGGGTGATGGCATTGATACTTTGAAGTGGCTGTAATATTGATGCCTATATAGTGGTTATTGTTTTTTCTTTTGGCTTTTTAAGTCGAGAAGGGGATCTGATGATTTGGATTCAAGGAATTTTTGTAATTGTATGGATAGGTCTCTGCTATCCCAAGTGAAAATAACTTAGCATTTTGTTGTTTCTTTAAGTTCTAGTTGGATCTAGAACTTGCATTTTTTTATACTTGAATATTAGATGTGAATGTTGTGTGGAACAAGAAGAAATTCAGTTTTTGGAAATGTAATGTTTATGCTAGGAAAACCTGTTAATGAAACATGAAATAGGGAGTTGGAGCAAATTACAAAAGTAACTATTGAAAATTTGGCTAGCGGTTCCAAATTCCTTGCTTTAGGCTCAATGCCTTGTAGATCCTTCTATAATTATTTTGGTCTCAAAACTGTACCTGGTTCTATAGGAATCAGGCATCAAATTCACCTCAATGTGCTCTTTTATTTTTTTACATCGACTTTATGTGCTCCAGAAAAAAAAAGACGGTTAATTATCAGTGAATTAATTTATCTTTTACTTACCTCACGCATGTTCACAGGTACACAGGAAGAGGGCTTTTTCTAGACCCTCCTACAGTGTCTATGTCCAATAATAAATGGAATCTTTCTTTACCTGAGGGAATGCATTGTGAAAATATGATTAAGAAAGACATGAGTAAGTAAACTTTTGAAATGTACTTTTTAAATTTTTATGTTGGCTGCTGTTATTTTCTATTGCTTCCTGATGTGCACTGACATTTACAGACTTCAGCACTCGTGATGAAATATTTGACAAGAGCAGGGACAAATCAGATCTCACAGGAGTTTATTCCTCATATATATCGCAGAAATTATTACAATACCCCGGATTAAAAGAATCTATTCTTGTTGGAGCATTGATTATCGAACCAGGCAAGAGAATTATTATTACAATACCCTGGATTAAAAGAATCTGTCCCTTTTGTGGCCAATTTTGTTTTGTTGATTTTTTTTGTTAACTTCATCTTTGAGGTCTCTTGCTTCAGAAGTCAATTGATGATTTCTTGATATCTTATTTCATCTCTTATTGTTGAAAAGGATGTGTGGCATCGGAAAATAATTTACCTTGAGTTTCAGCAGCTCTAGTAATTTCCTGTACTAGTGGATGTTGTCTGGATAAGACAACCCTTCATCAGCATTGTTAACCTGAATTATGCGAATCATCCAATAGTCTTCTAATGATTTTTGTATTGTGCAAGTCCTTCAAAAAATTTATGGTGTGTATGAAAACATTTGGAAACTTAAATCCTTCAGAATACTTTATTCCCTTGGCCTGGTCAATTTTTAAGTGGCCTTTGATTTTAGGCTAACAGTGTTTCCAAATTTTCTTTTATGTTGACTCCCCAGCATTTCATTCAGTTGGTTTGGAACTTAATATCCAAGACTTAAATGCATGCACTCACACTCTTGCTAGTCGTTTGAGTCTTGTATTTACCTTGCAACAAATCTCTATATAATCGAAACTCCTACTTAATAGGAACTGTGAATGCCTGGTCTTTCCTGTGGCCTGTTGCGCGAGTGCAATTTTTATTGAAAGAGTTCTGGGTTTGATGAAATTATGAATTTCAATATGTTTTTAAATGGTCTTTGCCTAATTGGCTTGAGACTATTTTGCAGTTATCCAAGGTGCTGGTGGAATGCTTATGATTGATCCACTTTTCCAAAGGGTGCTTGTAAGTGAGTGCCGAAGTAGAAATATTCCAGTTATATTTGATGAAGTTTTCACAGGTTTCTGGCGTCTTGGAACAGAGGTTGGTATCCCTTGCATCTCATTCTCACTTGTTCTTCTCTTGTTCTTTCTGCTTTCCATGTTACTTTCATTCAATATAATAGAAGTGTTGAATTACATGCATTTCATCTACTTTCTTGAAAGTGTCCTTATTGTCCCTCCTTTTACAGTCTGCAGCAGAACTACTTGGTTGTCTACCTGATATAGCCTGCTTTGCAAAGCTGATGACTGGCGGGGTTATACCCTTGGCTGCAACATTGGCCTCAGATGCAGTTTTTGATTCTTTTCTTGGAGAATCAAAGGTGATGTATAGCTGTGGGTTTGTTTGATTCTAAGGACACCTGTGCTTGCTTTTGAAGTTGACCAAGTGAATTTTTGAGATTATTATAGTGGTTTTTCATTTCGCTCACTATTGTTATTACTCATTGCATTAACTCACAATACAGACAAGAGGATCAGAGGCTACATGGGGAAGTGGCTTCTTTGAATCAACTTTCTCATTCCTACTCGATTATTTCCTTGATATCATAGATGAAATCTTAGTTGATGTTTACTTCAATTTTTGCCAAAGTAGAACCATATTACCATTTTATTTTTTTTACTTTCTGTGGCTCAAACTTTTCAACTAGCATAATGAGTTTAGGTTCTGAAGATTTGTTCTTGGAATAACATGCTAGTTAATTCAATCTGAAGTTTAAGCAGTCTGAGTTTATTGCATTTTGAGTTACAAGGTTTTTCATGTGGTTGTGAAAGTAAAATTTGCGATCAAGAATTTTTGATATTTTCTTCAACAACCGACTTTCAAATTCGAATATTCATTCCTATCTGTATCCTTCATTTATTTATGGATGTCTTTCCTAAACAATTCTGTACTGTGTGATCTAGAGTCTAGACTGTATAAAGAAACTGCTTACATTTATTTGTTTCTGGCTGTAGCTCAAAGCCCTTTTGCACGGACACTCATACTCTGCTCATGCTATGGGGTGCTCGGCAGCTGCTAAATCAATTAAATGGTTTAAGGATCCTCAAACAAACCATAATATTATCTCTGGGCGAAGATTGCTTAGGGAGGTGTGTATAATTCATTTTTTTTTGTTTCCTCATTGCATATCAGTTTCCAGAAGTTGATGTCTGACAGTTTCCACAATCTGGAATATATATGACATCATGCCTTGGTTGTTATACTGGCATAGCTGCCAATCCTAAACCAAAACCTTAGGCAGGAAGCATTCCATGCTCTCATTTCAAACTCAACATGTGAATTGAAATTTCAGAATCTGATCTGGTTCAAAATGTCAGCAATTATTCAAACCTTTAAGATCTGACATGTAGAATTTAAATGTTATACTATCTCAACAATTGTGGTATTGGGAAAAAAAATATTTGACATACTTCTAGTACAGTCTTATAGGACTTCCCTCCTCAGCACCATAGTCATTTTCAAATGCTTTACATTACCATTGAAATATTATCTGGACTTTCTTTGTCCTTTGATTGGTTGGGCACAGTAATCTGCTCATCAGAAACAGGTTATGTTTCAATCTGTTCAAAGCTAATTTTTCCCAATGATGAAATAATGGTGATCTCCATGTCATTAATGAATTTCATCCAATATTTTGCATTTAATGCTTGCAGTTATGGAATGCGGAACTGGTGCAACAGATCTCATCACATCCTTCGGTTGAAAGAGTGATAGCATTAGGAACTCTTTTTGCTCTAGAACTAAGAGCAGAAGGGCATAATGTCGGGTATGGTCACATTCAATTACTTCTATGCCACTTTTTGGACATGAATGACTTTCACAGTTATCCAACAGCTGCGGTTCAGGGTATTAAAATGTATATATTTTTTCAGCTTGTATTGAGATGGGGTCTCAATGTTTCCAACTAGTGGAAGCATGAAACTTCGTTATAGCAATTTTATCCTCCAAAAAATGATTCCTACATGGAAATTCAACCATTTAATGCTCTAAGTAAATGGTGATTATTGCATGATATTTCAACCACTCCATGTTCTATGTGAGCAGCTTACTGTAGTCTATGTTTGATGCTATGATCTTCCTTCTTGTCCAAGACCATTGTGTCTGGGTTCACGCTTAAATGTATTAGCTATAGTTCTGAGAATACTTGGCGTTTCTGACACTTGGGCTTTACAATTGTGTTCAGCCACGATCACATTTGTATAGCAGGTAGCATGAATATCTTCTTTAGTTGCATTGGTAGTGTTTGAAGTCATAAGGTGTCATGCATTTAGTTCATGATTATCCTTTGTTTTTATTAGTTTCAGTCCTACTGGATATCTTAAACACACAGTAAGTTTTTCCATGCTGAACACTATTAATTATCTTGTATGGTTATGTGCCAAGGTATGCAGCTTTTTTTTATCTCCTCTGAATCTATTTCCATATCCCCATGTAGTGACTTCACCAGAATCATCAAAATCATGGACTTTTTTCTTTCTAGGCTGAAACTCGATGATTCTCTGATAGCCAGTGAATTTTTTTAGGTATGCATCCCTCTATGCCAGCTCTCTTCTTCAGAAGCTCCGTGAAGATGGTGTTTACATGAGGCCTTTGGGTAATGTCATATATCTCATGTGTGGGCCATGCACATCTCCTGAGATCTGTACAAGCCTACTCATTAAACTTTACACGAGACTTGAAGAGTTCACCCAGGTACAGCAGGCTTCCTGCTAATTATGAAAGTCTAGTTAATGTTTTCTCTTTTAAAAAATAGTGAATGAGGATTCGATATAAATAATGATTGTGATACTAATTTAATAATTTTCTCTTGTCAATTGATATGGCACCTTATGCTAGGTGTTGTAATAATAAGGGAAAGTGTTTTCTTCATAGGAATTAATGAGAAGTATTATTAAATCTTAAATTTACAGCTTTATGATTTAAAAAAGAAATAAACAAAAGTGTCCTATCACATTAGGCTGTGTAGAGCAGAAAACCAATGTTCCCGGGGTCTTGTGGTTTGGTGTTTAATTCCAAGCCCTAGCAACCAGGATTCAAACCATGTTTTTTAAAGGATTAATCTTGTCTTAGAAAATATAGCCCGTGTTGTCTCGAAACGACTTTTTTTTTTTTTTTTTATAAAAAAAATCAGTCAATTTTAACTAATGATAGCAAAATTATTCGTCTCCACCAGTATTTTCAAAAACTTGATATAGAGACAACTATCGGGTGTTTCTCCAAAAAAAAAAAAAAAAAAACAAAAAAATGGGAATGGAGGTGAGGAATGAATAACCTGAACCTGATTGTTGTGTGTGTGTGTGTATTGTTTTCGATCTTTATGTCCTGAATATTTTTTAAAACAATTGCTTTCTTAAAATAAATATATTGTTAGATTATATTTTAATTACTATTAATCATTTTTTAATTAAATATTAATTATCAAATATTAATGGTAAATATTAGAGATTTTATATATATGTAAATTCTGAAGGGTGTGGTTATTTATGTGGTTACTATGGTGAAATAACTATTTTACTCCTGTATTAAAAAAATTAGTTTTGGTTTGAGGGGTGAGATTGTCTTTTTAAAGGGACTTCGTTGTTATTGGTGGTTTTTGCTGGTCAGATTATACTTTCCGAACAAATATTATAATACCCTTAGAAGAAAGGCAAAAAATAATTTGTACTCTTTTTGGTTATTTTGTATTTAGTTGCACAATATAATTAGTGCCAAACCTTTATGGCCAAAATTGTTTCGGATATCATGAAAGGGTTTTTTTTGCTTGTAAATTCATTTTTAATATACTTATAATAACTTATGTGCTCTTATGTCTGAAAATTTATAAGTTGCCATCTAAGGGTTTTTTGGACTTTTTATCCTGGTTTTTGTGTTAAAAACAATGTTTTTGGAGGTGTAAAATTAAAAAAAAAAAGAGATTGATACAAGGAGGAACCCCAAGTCTGTGCTGGTTGCTATTATTTACAGTATCACTCAACTTCCAGACGAGAAGAAACCTCTTGAAGGTCTGATTCTTCTCCTTTTTTTTTTTGGTAAATTCCTCTTTTGGCCTAATAAAATTTACACATAAAACTTTTTAATTATAAAATGAAGATATTCTGATAAACTTTGTGTTTATTTGTCATAAAAGTACAATCAATTTAAAAACTCAGCAACTCATCGTGCTTTTCTTTTATAACATGAGGTGAAATATTATTTGAAGTACAATCATCATAACATTAATGAAGTCTAGGGTCGCAATCAAAAGTACAACTGCAAGTACCAGAAACAACACACTGTCCCCCGGATCCTCCTTGTTTTTTGGGATCTCCACCATATTTTTTGTTATGTGCAATCGGCCATTGGTTCTCCCCTCACGCAAATACGTGCTGCCATCACTTCACTACCTGTAACAATTTTTTTTTTTATAAGCATATAAGTCAAAGCCAGAGAAAAGCAAGTAAAAGGTTGCAAAACAAAATTGGCACGTCGAGGTAAAAGAGCAATCACTACCTGTTATTATTAATGTTATCTAAATTAATTATCTTAAGTTTTAATTTCATTTAGAAGAAGAAAATTGATAAACTTTAAGCAAATAATATAGTATCCTACTAAATTATGTTTGTATCAACTAATTATCTTAATCTTTATTGGATTTAAATGAGTAAAATTAATGAACTTTAAACAAACAATAAAGTGTTCTAATTGTTAAAGAAATCTAAATTAACACAAAAAAATACAAAAGTAAGAGAGAAGAAGATTAGGGTTTTCATTGATCATTTTATTATGAAGTTATTATTTTAACCTAAATACAAATAGATTATATATAGGCTAAACTAAAAATATTATTCTACCCTTAACAAATAAAACAAAAAAAATATACTTCTTAACATCTTCTTTCAAACTCACGATACGATAGTTATAAGCATCGATAGTTTGCTAACTAGAAAACAAAAACAAGAAATGAAATGCAACTTGGTAAAGAAATCTGGAATCTACAAAGAAGAAGAAATAAAAGGCAAAGTAATGGTGCCGTGCTTGAGATGATGACGAGTAAGATGACAATTGATCTCAATGTGCTTAGTTCGTTCATGAAAAACCGAGTTGTGAGCAATTAGAATATAACTCTAGTTATCACAATACATAAGAATTGGATGAGAAAAGGAAACTCCCATATCCGCAAGTAACCAATGTAACCAAACAATCTATTTTGTAGTATATGCCATAACGCGATATTCTGCTTTGGTTGAAGATTGAGAAATAATAGATTGTTTCTTGTTCTTCCAAGAAATAAGAGAATTACCTAAAAAGATACACAAACCAGTAACAGACTTGTAATATGTGGGATCACTACTGTGATCAGCATCAAAGTATGCATGCAACTCCAAGGAAGAGGTGGACAGAAGTAAAAGACTCTGAAAGACTATACTCCAAAGATATCGCAAAATTCAAAGAACAATTGCCTAATGAACGGTAGTAGAAGAAGCAACAAACTAACTAACAACATGAACAATATATGCAATATTTAGACGAGTAATAATGAGATATACTAAGCGTCCAATAATAGTACGATATAAGGTAGGATCTGTCCAAGGTAAACCATCAGAAGAAAAATACACTGCGTTAACCCTAATGAGAGTATCTATAATCTTGTTATTAGTAAGTCTATCTCGCTCAAGAATATCTGCAACATTATAGATACTCTCATTAAGGTAACCTCTTGGTGAATAAGCGACCTCAATACTTAGAAAATATTGAAGATAACCCAAATCCTTCATTTCAAATTGTCTAGCTAACTCTGTCTTCAAAACTAAACACCATCAATGTCATCACCAGTAATAATCACTTAATAAAAAGAGCAGAATCATGACTACTAGAAACAAATCCAAGAGACGAGATCACAATAGAGAATTTCTCAAACTAAACACGAGGTGTTTAGTTTGAGATCATATAACGTTTTCTTGAGCTTATAAACATACCTAGAGTCATGTGAAACACCAGGAGAGGGCACCATATAAACTTCTTCTTGAAGATCTCCATTTAAAAAGGCATTTTTAACATCAAGTTGAGAGATATGCCACTGGCAAATTAAAGCTATAATAATAAAAGTATAAATAGTGGTTATTTTTGCAATTGGGAAAAATGTCTCATAATCCACACCATATTATTGAGAGTATTCTTTTGCAACCAACCTAGATTTGTATTGCTCAATAGACCTATTAGAATCTTGATCTTATACACCCAATGACAACCAACAACAGTCTTACCAGGAGGCAGAGGAACCAAATCCCAAGAATCTGTCTTATGTAAAGCAGAAAGTTTTCCGTTCATAGCTTACTGCCAAAAAGGATCAAGAATTGCCTTTTTATAGGAAGAAGGCATAAAGAGACAATGAATAGAAGCTAAAAAGAAAATAAATGATGAAGAATAACAAGAATAAGTAAAATATGGTAGCTTTGTGGACTTACGAATGTGTGTGGATTGACGTAGAGGTGGAACCACAATTTCAGATGAAACTTGAGGGACTGTAGATAAGAATGAAGTTTCAGGTGTGCTGGAGAGTAAAGTGTCAATACCTGTAAAATGATAAGTATAAATTGGTCGAATATAGAGAAGGGTATCTGAGGTACTAGGAACCTGAGATAATAAACTATTAGAATCCTCAGAAAAAAGATATATACGAATAAGATCAGATCTAGTTAAGCTATGAGTAGTGGATGGAATGGAAAAAAAAAGGTATATGCACGAGAAAGACAACATGATGAGAAACATAAAGTTTCTGAGTTATTGGATCAAAACAACAATACCTCCTTTTACCTTCACCTTAACCAAGAAAGACACAAATAACAAATCGAGAGGACAACTTACTGTATTCTACATGAGGACGAAGAAAAAAATAAGCACAACAAAAAACTTTAAAGTAGGAATAATTAGGGGCATACCCATACAACTTCTTGAAAGGAGAAAAACCTGAAATATAAGAAGATGAAATTGTATCAATCAAACTTATAGCAGTAAGAACAACTTCTACCCAAAACTCACTAGGAACAGAAACAAACAATAAAAGAGAATGAGCAGTTTCGACAATGTGCCTAGGTTTTTTTTCAGCAACTCCATTTTTCTTAGGAGTATTTATACATGAAGTTTGGTGAATGGTTTCATCTAAGGCAAATAACTTATAAAATTCATTAGAGGTGTATTTCAACCCAAATCACACCTAAAATATTTGATAATAGTATAATGTTGAGTTTTTACAAGAGCTTGAAAGGCTGTATATATTTCAAAGAATTCAGAACGATGTTTCATTAAATAAACCCAACAATAATGAGTATGATCATCAATAAAAGAAACATAATATAAAGACCATTCTTTTGTGACAACAGGAAAAGGTCCCCATACATCATAATGAATCAAGTCAAATGGGGAAGAAGAAACATAAATACATCAATTAAAAGGTAAAGAGAAAAATTTTACCAGTTTACATCCACTACAATCAGAAATATCACAAGTTTGCAAATCTCCTAAAGCTCTTGTGGATGTAAAAAATCTCAAACGAGAAGATGAAACATGACTTAGACAAGAATACCATAAATAAAAGCTAGAAGATGAAATACTCAAACGAAAAGAAGACAAATCAATACTAGTAGTAGCAATAACAACTAACACTTTTAACTCATCCAAAATATATAGTCCATTCTCCTTATGACCTATCCCAATCAGCTTCTGAGATTGCAGATTCTGTACACAACAAAAAAAGAAGAAGGAAAAAGTGACTAAATAATCATTAGAATCACATAACTGACCAACAAAAGCAATATTCAATTTGAGTTTCAGAATAAGATAAACATTAGGGAGAGACAAGTGTTGTGTGTCAATAGAACCAATACCTGTTAAGGGCACGAGAGTGCCATCAACAGTCATAATAGGAATAGAGGGTGAAGGAGACACATAAGTAAAAGATGAAGAATCAGGAGACATATAATGTGAAGCACCATAATCAAGACTCATTTGAAATGTGATATACCCGAGAAACCATGAGACAACTGACCTACGAAAGATGAAGTGGACAATGCTTATGGTTGTAAGGAGAAAAACTTCTGAAATTGCTCAGCCAAAGTACTAGGATCGGTGATAAAGCATGATGAAACTACTATTGTAATATTATGGTGTGGTGGTTTATAACCCTGAGGTGGTATATGAGCATTAGATTGTGACTACCTGCCAAACTTTCAAGCTTGATTCTGCTATGTCAACTTGGGACATTAAGCCTTCTAATGACCTTTCTACTTGCAGAAACTGTACTCATTAAAAGCAACCCTTGTGTAAGGCTTGTTTTAATGATTATAGAATGATTTCAATTTTATTGTTGTCAAAGATTATATCCTTTGTTTTTAAGGTTAAATTATTTGTCACTTCCGTAAACAATTTTAACTTAAGTAGCATTCTAAGATTCTAATAATATCACCTTGAAAGGTTTTCTACCTATCAAGATATGTGAACTACAAAATTGATTTTATTTTCTTTCTATGACAACCGAACAAGAACAAGATGATAGGTAGAAAAGAAGAAAATAAAAGACAATAGTAAATAATAGAAAACTTTACTCAGGTTTTATTCTTTTAAACAACCCCCTTCATCTCTTATTTATATAGGTGATTTAGGCTGTCAAAATTAATTCTATTTTTTTTTTAATAATTGTTGACAATATTTTAACACTTATCCTAAACTTTTAAAATAAAACCAAAATTATCTAGAATTTTTTAAGTTTAATATTTGAAGTAAAAAAAAATCAAAACTTTTTTTATTTATTAAACAAGATGAAAACTAATTAGACATGTATTAAACCTGGTAGATTCAATGAGTCTAGATATGCAATTTTATAGGTTGGTGAAAAATATTTTTTTTACATAAAAAATTTATTTTACAAATAATTTGAGCACGAGCCCGAGTCGAAAATGCATATGTAGTTTTAACACAAAGCCTTTGTATAGGTCTTCTTCTTTATAAAAGTTTTTGGTGCTCTACATGACTAATTTTCACTTTCTAAGGCATTGCTATATAAACTATAAGAAATGCTTGTAATATTTCAATATGGGATTGAGGCTTTTAGGTTTGAAGATTTTCTCAACTAAAAGTTCTTTGAGATTAATTTCATAATTGATTTTAGAGACGTTAAAATACTCATGTTGAAGAATATCTTTCAACAAAGTCTTAATTACAAGTGGACTTCACTTTTAATTTGGCTTCAATTGTGTCAATTAACCATGTCAAAACCTAATTTTCTAACAATCTCTCATATAAATAGAAATTTTCTAACTAATTTATAGAGATACAAGGATTTGTAAAGAGAAAATGAATTGCTAGATCACCACATCAGGATATATAGCTTTAGACTTTGAACCTTCTCTAGCGAATTATTATCATATTTTTTTTTAGTTTAATGTGAGTGTTCGGGCCAGCTTGCGTGCACCTCGACTAATCCCATCGGCCCTGAAGTTAATGACCATGTAAGCCTCCAGTGGCCATCATATGATCAACCACAGGACTCGAACCTGAGACCACAGAGGGAGCAAACCTCTTGATCCCAAACTCTTACCACTGAGCCACCACCTAGATGGTTGAATTATTATCATATTTACTTAACTAATTGGTGACGTGAAGTCTTAACTTATTTTTTTTTTATGGAAACCAATATAACAATACTCATTTAGTTCTTTAATTAGAGGTTTCTTTTGCTCTTAAGATTATGTTTATTTTGCTCTAGAACTTAGTGGTGGAGCTAGGATTTCTTAAATGAGAGGGAAAATTTCTAACAAATACTCTATATTATATATTATGTAGACATGTGTTATATAGAGAAATCAATTCGAAACATATGTATTAACTCATAACAAGCAAAATTAATTTAAAAATACTTTTAAAAAGAGAAAATTTACATTTTAATTGTTTTCTTGGAGTTTTTATATTTTGAAACTGCATCATAATGACTTCATTATCAATCTTATTAAAGATATCTTTCTTAATGTATACGACCAAACTATCATTCATCAACTTATCTCTCATCCTATTCTGTAATATACTCTTGACAATATGCATAACAGAAAAAACTCTTTCCATTGTAGCAGTTGTAATTGATAGAAGTAATGACAATTTTATAAGTATATATACCAATAGAAATATCAAAATTTTCTTTACTTTTACCATTTTCTCCGCAAGATTAGTAATACCTTTAATACCAGAGAACTCATTATCATCGTGTAGATCAATAATATATGTATCAAGTTGGTCACCAAGTACCACAAGGTCCACCATAGAGAATTCATTGGGATAAAAAAGCAAGGCGAATAAGCTTTTTTTTGTTGAAAGTAGAGAAAGAGTTACTTGAGCTTAAACATACCATACAAAGAAGTAACTGACACATGTTTAGAAAACAAAGCTTCAATAGCTACCTTGAGTGAACTAGCAGTTGTATCTGACACATGTTGAATTGCAAGAAAACATTCAATTATATGTCCATTATTGTCTACATATCATAGAACAACGATAATTTGTTCTTTGATTGATATGTCACGTGGCTCATCAATTAAAATTGAAAATAAAGAGTCAACTAGATCATAGATATGCTCTTTGGATTACATCCCTAACATTTACATGGTATTCATAAATTGGTTTTCTTAGGCCAGGGTTAGTAAGAAGAGTGTCAGGGTTGATTTTAATATGACTTTTCTTTGAACTTGATTGAGTTACATGACTTAAATCTTTGAATGACTCTCTATCCTCAAGGGATTTACGCTTGAAATACTTGTTTCGTGACATATTAATTTTATTGATGAACCTGCTGGTTTTTTTTTTTTTATCATCATTAGTGTCGACATAACAATTAACACAACTACACAATAATGTGTTGTTAAACAAAAGTAAGTGGAGTTACACATTAATTCTAAATCTTTCAAGGACTATTGAAGTTCTTAGCAACAATTCTATGCTGACATATGGTTGAGAGCAGCTAAAACCATAGCTTAAAAGAATTATCATGACAAATTGATGTTGTTCTTGTTAACTTATTGTTTTCTACAAGTGAGTTAAACATAAATGTTAAATGTTTTTCTTTTAATTTCTCTATTGTGTCCGTAATTTTTTTAGTTGTCCTACACTTTATTTTTAATCACTAGTAAGTTCATCACCATCATTTTCCATATGAAATTCATAGCAAAATACACTTCAATTTATCAAAACCCATTGCAATTCATATCTATATATGCATATAATAAGTATGTTGATTAAATTATACTTAATCATATCTAGACATTTAAATTATATTTAGACACAAAAAAATTAAATTCAACTTTTGGTTTCATCCTTTATAATAAGAAAAGAAACATTTAATTGATTAAATCAACAGATTTAAACATCTTTTTTGAACATATTTGGAAAAATCATTTTGGTTGTGATTGCTACATTAATAAGTATGTTGACACTTTCCGATCATATCCCAAAGTCACCAACATGGGATGAATTGTTGTGTTGGGCAAAGAGGCCGGCCGACTACATTTACGAATACTGTGAACCTGGCTGGAGTCACTAAGCAACTAAACTAGCTTTTCTTTTTCTAACTGCACGTGCTAAATTGTTCACATCAAAACTCCTAAATTGTCATAAACCCTTACATTTTCAATAACTAATTATAAAAGAATAAAACTAAAATTAGATAATGAAACAAATAGAAAAAATAAAGGAAATTTACCTAAAGCATAAAGTATAAAGCATAAGAGGTTACTTGCTTAACTGGATTTGAAGAGAAATTTTGAAGAAGAAAGAAAGGCAGGAACAATAGCTCAAAAGGAAGAAGGGCTCTCGATTAGTTAGTGGATTAAAAGAAAAGAAAAGGGAGAAGTGTGGTGAAATGAGCAGGACATATATATTATATATTATATATTATATATTATATTAGGCTATAAGTCAATAATAATAATTAACTGTGCGTGTATCAACCCCTCACCACACTACCATATTAATATTCTAATATAAAAAGTATTTAAAAAGATTTAAGGGGGCAATTGTCCTTTTTTGCCCTGATTTCATGAATAATTTAGAAAATCTAATTTTTTAAAATTTTCAAAGAAATAATTACATCTCTCATTTATATAGAAAAAATAAACCAACAACTTTTTTTCTTTAAACTTACCTGGGTTATAATATTCTCCTACCTTAAAATTTTATCATATAAAATGAATGAGGTAAAGAGTGGAAACCTCAATCATGCCCCAACTTAATAGGATCAGAATGTGATTTATTTTTCCTCGAAGAAATTAGGGCCAAGGAAGTTTTTAACTCGTATAAAGATGAAACTATAATGCATTTTACGCGGTTACTCAGACTCTGAAGGTTTGTCGTGTGACTTTCAATATTATCCAATTAATATTAGTTGTCATCTGACTTTAAAAATTAATCAAATAGAATTAGTTGTCGTATAATTTTCACAGTAACATAGATGTAATATTTTCGTCTCAATTCAGGAATCTCTTGGTTGTCGTGCGACTTGTAAAATATTACTCAATTAGAACCAGTTGTCCTTGCTTTCTC
>Ga0325410_1001054_pt1 | contig 30022 bp, 15 predicted proteins | sample PopdelMetagenome_16_FD_206182 | JGI IMG/M metagenome (GOLD analysis project Ga0325410, IMG submission 206182) | Populus deltoides microbial communities from Bellville, Georgia, United States - Xylem-PdIQD-R3 | ecosystem: Host-associated > Plants > Phyllosphere > Stem > Wood/Secondary xylem...
AGTTATAAATATTTTTTAATTTTATCTCCTATTATTTTTTTTATCTTTTAAATTTAGTATTTATTCTTTTAACTGCTATTTATTTTGTTTGACATCAATTTAAAAAAAATTCAAATTTCATCCTCCCTAGGCCTTTTCCTTTCTTTTTTCTTTTTTTAAGGTGTTGTTTTTAATTTTAATTTTAATTTTTTATCCTTTTTTTTGCTTTGTTTTGTTATTTTTACGGTTTGCCAATCATTGATTTTCAATTTCACCATCTGTTATTTTTTAATCTCTAAATGATTCATGAAATTATAAATATTTTTCAATTTCACCCCTATTATCTTTCAAATTTGGTTCTTATTATTTTAATTGCTATTTATTTTGTTTGTGTTCATTTTTAAAATTGTTTTTTTTTTCAAATTTCATTCTCATTGGGTTTTTTTTTTTTATCAAAAGTTATCCTCGTTTTTTTCTTTGCTCTTTTTTTTTCTTTTGCAATTTTTTTAATAATATTTTCACTGATTTCATCCTTTAAAATTAAATTTTTTGATAATTTAGTTTTTTGATTTAATTCAGATCCAAGATTTTAAGTGTTATAACTTTTAGAAATTGGACAAGGTTTAAAAAGTTTGTCCAGTTTTTTTTGTTTTTTTCTTAATTTTATACTTTTTTTATTTTTTGTGGTTTACCATATGTTGAGTTGCTCATATTTTTTTTTTCAATTTAACCCTTGTCATTTTTTAATTTATGAATAGCATCAAATTATAAATATCTTTCAATTTCATCCCATATAATGTTTCAATTTTTTAAATTTGGACCTCATTCTGTTAATTGTTATTTATTTTATCTGTGATCATTTTAATTTTACTTTTTAATTTCATCCTTCCTGTGCTTTTCCTGTTAAATTTTATCCTTATTTTTTTTTAATGATATTTTTTCACTGATTTCATCCTTATTAAATTACAAATATTTTTCAATCTCACCCCTTATAATTTTTTAATATTTTAAATTTTATCCTCATTCTATTAATTGCTATTTATTTTGTTTGTGATCATTCATTTTTTTTTCAAATTTCATCCTCCTTGTGCTTTCTTCCACTACTAGAAAATTAGCAAATACAAACGAAAACACCAACAAAAATATTTTGTTGATAGATTGTGGTGAATTTTACCAATAGAGTATTCACTCGCTATATCCATCGGTAAACACCGATAAAAATATTTCATCGGCATATACCGAGGGAATTACAGTGGAAAAAAAAAGAATTCAAAAAAGTCAAAATATACAATGACGTGTCATTTGTATGAATATAATTACCAATGAACCAGTCGGTGAAATCCGTTGGTAAATTCGTTTGTAATATCTAATTTATGACTGTCATTTTAAAATTCAAATCTTAACAACAGAAAAGAAGTTTGAATTTGTCCTACAACCTAGATATTATATGGTGTTCAACCCATATCTCGAGTTCTAGAAGTTCAAATGAACCTATTCTTTTTTAGTTGGAAATCTAAGACAAATACCCACAACTTTCATGAGATCATCTATTCAAATTCTGATGTTATCAATGATGTTTTGTCCAGCCACAAAATTAATAGTTAGTCATCAAAGTAATAGTTAGCCACTAAATTAATACTTCTAGATTTTAGCCTATAAAATGAGGTATTTGTCATATATTTAGGCATCTTACTTTTCAGATCAAGATATTGGTCCTGTTTTCTTTCTTTTTATTTTTTTATTGTTCAAGTTTTATTCCATGGTATATTCTCATTAATCTCTTGTCTATGATTATCATTTCTTTCACTATACTTAGTTAATTTATATCATAGTTATGTTCTTATCTTATTTATTTATATTTTCTTATTTATTATGTTTAGTTAAGTTTATTTTTGCCAAGGTAAAAAAGTTAAAATAATAGTGTAAGAATAGAAGTATAGTACAAATTTAATATAGACTTTAATGTTTATATTTTAAAAAAATTGCTATTAACATGTTTTATAATTGTTATCGTACTCTATATTAATACCTTGCTTGTTAAGTGGTGAGTCTAAATTCGTGGTGTACAACTCTTGACATAACAAATACTTTATCCTTTCATAGATTATTGTATGGATAATCGACACTTGTGCTATGAAAGAAACTCGATTTATTGTTGATATAAGTTAACACCATGAATAATTGATAACATTTACAAGTATTAGCGTTACTCAAATAAGATAATTAATATGATGATGTTAATAAATTAAAATAAGTCATTAATGATAAATCATCCGATTGGAACCTTCTTTGTGTGTGATTTTTAGTTGAGTAATAAAAAACGTTTGGAGTATACAATACCATTAGTAGATCCTCTAACCCTGATAATTATTTTATATTTGTTTAATCTTTATTTTAATATTACATCTCAAAGTTTTCTTCAACTCTTTTCTTTTATTATTTGTGGTTTTTGTATAATTAACATCCAAGTGGATCGATCCTGATTTTTCCGGATTATTTATTACTTTGACACTCATGCACTTTGAAGAATACATCAATCATTTGATTGTGTCAAGTTTTTGGCGTCATTGAAGAAATCTTGAGGAAACACTACATGCATTCATTGAAAAACAAGAATCAATCAACACTCAAAATGCTCAAACTATGAAAAATTTGAAAGATACCCTTGTAAAATTCATATTTGCTCTCAGTTTTAATGAAAAAGCTAAGTTTTCTTCTCAAGCACAATAAAATCCCAAAGGACAATACAATTCAAATGCAAGTAGCTCAAGAAACCAACACATGGATTAAATCAAATCAATCATGACTCTTTGCACTGGTAAGATTATTGAAAAGCCTATTCTTGAACTTAGAAAGTCAACACATGGATCAAATCATGACTCTTTGCACTGATAAGGTTATTGAAAAACCTATTCTTGAAATTAGGAAGCCAACACATGAATCAAATCAAATCAATCATGACTCTTTGCACAGGTAAGGTTATTGAAAAACTTATTCTTGAACTTAGAAAGCCAACACATGATTCAAATCAAATCAATCGTGACTCTTACTTATTCAAGTATTGTCATAATCAAATACTTTGAAGATGCATTCTTGACAATGAGGTAAGTAGTGTTATTAAATTTTGTCATTTTGAGGCATGTATAGGTCATTTCTCGTAAAAAAAAAAAACTGCAAAAATCTTACAATGTGGGTTTTATTAGCCCACCATGTTCAAAAATGCACACCCATTTTTCAAAACTTGTGAAATTATCAAAAGTTAAGATCTATTTCAAATCGTCACATGATACCTTTAAATCTTATTCTTGTCATTGAAATGTTGAAATCTTTAATTGTTAGGGTATAGTTTTATGGATCTATTTTCTCCGTCATTTGTTTTCTTGTACATATTAGTCTCAATAAATTATGTTTTAAAATGAATAGAGACAATTTCAAGTTAAAATAATAATCACAAAACAATAATCAAGTTTTTAAAATAAAATATTTTGAGTTGATTTGAAATCACTTGAGATATGATAAGGGTTGGTATAATATATTTTTGCAACAATCCATTTAAATCTTTGATAAAAAAAAATATAAAATCATACACAAAATTACCACCCCTTATCACCTTAAAACAAGTGGACAAATATTTTTAGAAGGATCTGTTCATTAATATTTTGTAACAATATTTTTATGCAATAGAATTTTTAGATTTTCACACTGCAACGGCCCATATAATAAGAAGGGCTTCCATGATCAATCGACAATTATCCTAAAAAAAACAGAGATCCATGTAAAAATAATAATAAGAAGAAGAAGTTTAACAATGTGTTCAGAAATCAGAATTTGCTTGTTTCGTATTGCGTTGGCTATGGATTTATGAATTTGAGAATAGTCTGTGAGAGCAAAATGTAAAAAACTGGTTGATCAACTCATATTCAATACAGCATGTGTTAGGAAATTTGGGGATTGTAGAGCTTGTAATAGAATAGAAAGATGATGACAATTGTTCATTTTTTGTAAACGCTGCGGTGGCAACTTTTAATTCCACCTGGCTTTTTTTTTTCCCAGTGACTTGGACACCTGTTATAGGTATTTTTCTTCCATGACTTCAAGTAACCATCCATCCATCAAATTTATTTAATAAATAATTTAAAGTCATTGTAACAATCATGGTAAATAAAAGGATGTACGGAGTCTATTCTGAACAGCCGTAATTACAGGTATTTTAACTTAATACAAGTAACATAAGGATAGGCTGTGATTAAGGTTTGTTTCTCGAGTTCAAAACCTTGGAACCGTCAACAATTTATTTCTTTGAATGCATTGATCAATGAGAGATAGACCCATAATTTAGTGCAATTTATGCACAAAAGAACACAATACTTAGCGTGGGTTGATGCATAAACCGGCGTAAAAATGTCCTGACCGTGCAACCAAAAATAAAACTTAACTAAAAGTAGATATAATATATTAATTTAAAATATATATATATATATATATATAGTAGAGCGGCTGTTCCAGTGACACTGAAGGTCTGCAGTGCATATAGCAAAACGGGAATTCGTGAAACATTAATTAGAGCTCCTAAAGTTGCAATCACATACTTTATGTTTGATCTAATAAATGATAAGTAGGCATGGTTCAGGTTTAGAAGAGAGAAGCAACAAATGCACCTCCTGTAAGGCAGTACCAGCTGATTTGGCTCTGCGAGTCCGAATCAAACATCGGTCACCTCATCACTTCTTATGCCAGAGACAGTTATCATTGATTCCAGCACCTCATGTTCTACAGCTCTTTCACAACATCACCTTGGGCTCTTGTACTTGACAATGAAATGGTCATCATGGAAACTAGAGCTCCTCTTGGATTTTTATAGAATCAATCATGAAGAAACAATACCCCATTCCTTCCATGGAAAGGCGGCTCGACCCTCAGTCATCAACTCGCTTTCTGTCACTGTTTGTTGTTTGATCGCCCAAGTGTCGTCCTAATGCATGAGCAAACATCCTCTTTGCAGCTCCCACGTGTTCCTCTTTTGAGTAGTCCTTGGTACCATTTCTACCTGTTAGATTCTGAGATTTGCTGATATTACAAGTGCCGCCTCTTTCCACCAGCACTTGGTGCGAATTCCTCTGACCATGTGATGAAGCACAAGATCCATGATTATTGCTCTTTGTTTTACCGAACGACTTGATATTTTTGTCAGGCAGGAAAGCAATCCCTTGAAAAGCTTCTGAGCTAGAATTAGGTTCGATTTTGCCCTTTTCTTGGACATGCTGTTCTTCGGTTTTCACTCTATGTCCTGTGCCATCCCTAACAGCAGCACCTTGGTTCCGCAGACTTGTGTTTTGACCCAAAGCATGAGCTATCATTCGATGGGCAACCACAAGCACCTTCTGTGGCTTCTCCTTAATGGGTTCTCTCATTTCTCCCACATCCCTTGAAAAAATACGGTCCCGAGCAGCAAAATAAGCTACTTCTCTCTCCCTAAATGCATTATGAGGAGGTGATGTTGCCGGCAACACTGAAACATAACCAAATAGACATAAGGGAAAACCCAAAGAAGGATGAAAGAGTACTCCTGATACAGTTCATAGAGCAGCTTGACAATTAAATGGAGAGAAACTAAGTTCTTGATGTCCTTTTAAAAACAAGGAAAAAAGGAAACCATCTGATATGATATGTAGCAAGATAACGAATATACTCTTGACAAAAATATATTTATTCTAGTATCAATGGAAATGGTTAATAGAAAGACCATAATGATTAATAAATAAATAAAACCTCTTCTAAGTGATTATGTGTTCCATTCCACAAAGTTTATTTTTTTATTAAAAATAAATCCTTAATAAGAATATCATTTCATTTTGGCAAAAATCAAATGACCATGTCTGCTTCCAATGGTAGACAATGAAAAATGCTTTTCATCAATTCTCTCGTAATGTTGGTGGTATATATAATTAAGCATATGTACTCACATAGCTGTGTTTTGAGGTACGACATGTTCTTAAGAAGCATACCAGAATCTAACAATAGATGAAGGATAGAGCAAGAAAATTAGTTCAGCCGCAAGGGAGATACAAGGAGATACCAGTGTGGCTTTCCCTGTTAATCTTAATAACAAGAAAGAAGGAAAAAACAGAAGGTACGATGCAACATCAAATATAGACAACAACTTGCTCCTTGTCGCAGGTCAAATCATCTTTTTATAACCGTAAAAATATATAAAGTCGTTAGGGAGCTTAAAATCTAATGCATATTAGTTGACACACTTTTTAAATATTGAGATTGTGAAATAACAGATGGCATATTCATAGTCATAATCAAGGAAAACTTGAACCTCGAGCAAAAAAAATTAAAATTGTTATGCTCTTACTCAAAAAGGATATAAATGTTTTGAACCCAAAAAAAAAAATTGTAACAATGGATGTTACTTTTTTTGAATTATAATCATCTTCCAGAAGAACCAAAACAAAGAGTTGGCTGTCTTTTTCTCAAACTGACGACTCACAATATGATCTTTCTTCAACTATGATCATTCAATCTAAAAACACAAATTGTGAACCAAGTTCTTTAGATACTTAAAAGTCAGGTCTTCCTACAACATCATGTCATGATCCTAACAGAAGAGAAATAGAAACCAGAACCACAATATTAATACCATTTGATGTTGTCTACTCATGACAGAGGACAACTCAAAAGAAAGATTTGTCCAATCCTTTGCACTGCCTAGAATCCATAAACTGTCCATGTAATATCCTCACTAAATTCATACCTCAGATTTAGTTTATTTCAACTTCAAGTTCCGAGTCTTCTAGTTCTAAACCCAAGTCTGGTTCTAATCCTGAATCCAGTGATTTTGATCCTTCCATTGCTATCCGTAAGGGTGTGAGGATCCATTGTTTAATTATGTGTCTTATGAAAATCTCTCACCTGTTTTTTGTGTCTTTACCTCACAATTGTCTGGTATGGAGATTCCTAATTTTGTACTGATACTCTAAAAGTTCTTAAATGGAAAGAGGTTTTTGAGGAGAAGCTCTTGAAAAAAAAGGTACGTCGAGGTTAGTTGATCTACCAGGAGGAAAGACAATTATAGGGTGCAAATGGTTATTTACAGTCAAGCATGAATCCGATGACTGCCTAGAATGATATAAAGGTTGATTGGTTGTCAAGGGATTCACACAGACCTTTGACATTGATTACATAAAGACATTTGTTCCAATAGCAAAGCTCAACTTTGTGACAGTACAGTTCTTGTCAATTGCAATTAATTGTGACTGGCTTCTGCAACAGTTGCATATGAAAAATGCATCCTTAATGGAGACCTAGAGGAAGAAGTATACATGGATGCAGTTCCAGGATTTTGTGAAAAGTTTGGCTCAAAAATGTAAATTGAAGAAGTCCTTATACGGGTTAAAATAGTCACCAAGAACCTGGTTTGAGAAACTCACTCAATTTGTTAAAAAGTTAAAGGTATACTAAACTGATCATACAACGTTTATAAGACATTCATCGGATAGCAAGAGAGCAGTACTAATTGTGTATGTAGACAATATTATTCTTACTTGAGATGATGTACTTGAGATGACTTGGTTGAAGTCTTCCCTCTTATAAACATTTGAGATTAAGGATTTAGGGTCTTTGAGGTATTTTCTTGGAATGGAAATTGCTCGGTCAAAGAAGGGGACAGCGGAAGTATGTCCTTGATCTTCTTAAGGAGATTAGGATGAGTGGTAGTAGGCCAACAGATACTCCAATAGATTCCAATTACAAACTTGGAGATGACAAGGAAGGTTATCAGGTGAATACAACAAAATATCAAAAGTTGATGGGAAAGTTGATTTACTTATCAATACGCGGCCCAATATTGCATTTGTTATAAGTTTAATAAGTCAGTTTATGCACTTACATTACGCAAAACATCTTGCGGCAACTTATCAGATTCTCAAATACTTGAAAAGTACACCAGGCAAGGGTTTACTCTTTCAGAAAACTACATAGCAAACAATAGTGAGGCAGAATATAGAGCTATGACTAATGGAGTTTGTGAAATGTTATGGCTGAAACGACTTCCTGTGAATATGCCAATGAAATTGTATTGTAACAACAAAGCAATAATAAGTATTGGACAAAATCCAATGCAGCATGATCATACAAATCATGTAGAGATTGCCACACATTTCATAAAAAAGAAGATTGATATTGGAGCTTTGTGCATGCTTTTTGTTACTACTACCCAATAAATAGCTGATATCTTCACCAAAGAACTTTTTAGACCTAGTTTTCAGCTCTTTGTAAGCAAGTTGGACATAATAGATATCTATGCACCAACTTGAGGAAATAAAATAGGAAGTGATATGGCAAATAAAATCTGGAATTACTATTTCATATTTTTAAGAGTTTTTGTTTTCTATTTTCTAGCCTAGAGATTTGCTCTTTTTTATTTTTTATTTTTTGATTTCGCGACCTTCCTAATTTAGTGGCCTCATCTACTATATATCTTGTAATCAGTATTATTGAAAGAACAAGAGAGAAAACTCTTCATCCTCCAAAAACCTACAAAACTCAATTTCAATCAATCAAATATTGAAGGATAAAAATAAAAAATAATATTAAATTAAAAAAAAGAAACTAAAAAAAACAACTCGAGTAAACCTATAAAAACATGTTAAACTTATGATCCAAGTCATAAGAACAGAATTACCCCCAAAAAAAACAAATAAAAAAAATACAAAGGCCAATTCCAAACCAATCCATGGTCGAAGTACAAAATTGAAGGGAAAAAAAAACTCAAGTCAATCCGAGTTAACCTGTCAAATTCACAACCTTGATTATGAGATCGGGATAACTCTATAAAAAAAGTTATGTTTTCAAAACAAAAGGTTAAAATGATAAAAAAAAAACAAATTTATCCTAGCATAATCTAAAAAAATAATTGGTGTATGATTTTTTTTAAAAAATAAATTCTTTGATTTTGTTTAAATGAAGGAAAAAATGAACGAAAGCCTTTTAAAAAGGAGCCCAAGAGTTTAGGCCAAAGGAACCAATTCCTAAGCCCGAAAGCAAGGGCAACACACGTGCCTTACTATTTATTTTTATTTATTTTTGTTGTCCAACACAACCAGTTTCCAACACTGAAAAATTAGGGCAGGGGTCTTTTAACCTTAAAAATTCAATATTGAACCATTTTTTGAAATGCCTAAAAAATCCTAGACTTACATAAACCCCTTTAAGCCTTTAAACAACAAAAAAATCAGTCCAAAACAAAAAATCAACCTGAAACTTAAAAACTTTTTTAGTTCAGATCTATATTCTTGGGTCATTTTAAGGTGAAATAACAGTCAAGTGAAATTTCTCTCATCGAATGGAACCTGTGATTACCATATCAATATTTTTAATGGCCAGAATGGTGTCAACCAACGACTTTCTCTCTCTAACACCAAAATCCTGTGTCTATCTCTCTTCTCTCAAACAAGAACTGAAAAATAAAAAAAATAAAGTTGTATACCAAAAATGAGTTTTTAAAATACTATAGGACCAAAAGATTGTCATTTAAAAAGTAGGACCAAAGAGAACTTTTCAGCCTCAATTTTTAAACCGCCACCCATTTTCTCCATCCTTTTCACTTTGGTCCTCTAACTTTCAATCATGCCCTTTCTTAGGAAATTTTACCTAAATTGGCTATCAATTTGATCATAAACGGACTTAATCAAAGTCGAAAAAAACTTCAATGACTAAAATGAAAAAAAAAACAAAAAAAAATCATTGTGACAATCTACAGTGAATTGTGTGTGTAAGTGGCATGGGCTACAGTGTTTCACCCCAAGCCTTTGTGTTTTGTTAATACTAATTGTTTGTCTAAGAAACAGGCATATTCAGTGTGTAATGGATTCAAGCCACTATTAATCTGTTGACCTTATATCTAGGGACAAATTGGAAGCAAAGACAGATTGGAGGTATGTTTGAAATATATGAACAAGTTGAGCTACCTCCCCAAGATTCATGTTAGATTGCTTAATTGCTACACTCTTTCCAGCCTAAAAGACACTGAAAAGAAATGAAAAATCAATTATTTGAACAATGTATCGTAGCAGAGCTAAGATCCTTTCATATTGTGGTGATCATGATAGGTGCTAGAATCAATTGTTTTAGTACATCCATTCCTTATATTTCTGTTAATGTAAATTATAATAGAAATATGCTACTTTCAATCACCACATCAAAAGTACTGAATAATTGCGTGTTCCATTGTGAAGATGGGGCAACATCACATGTGAAATATTTTAAAAGGGAAGGCAAAAAAAAGTTTAACCTGGGGGAGCATCTTTCCTCCTCAGTAATTGATGTGATGTTGTCAAAGTGTGAGGTTCATCAAATTGGAATAGGATGTCACTAACAAGGATGGAGGGTCTGCAGTAAAAGAAATAGGTTATCAAAAAAAGAAAATATCTGACCGCTGCACCCCAAGTGAGAAATGAGTTCATATTAAACAAGAAAGATCATTTAATATTTTTCTATCAGCAAAATAAAAATTATTCATTATGTTGCTAAACCATACATTGAAGTTCTGAAGTGAAACGCCAACTTATAGAAAGGCAGGAAAAAAATCATTGTTACAATGAAATTTCAAAGTTACAAATTGTCGAAACAACAATATCAATATGACAACTAGGTGAATGTTCAAAAAAAAAAAACCTTGAGACAAACATGACAAATAAAGTGGATAGGAAAAGTCATACCAAATTTAATAAATAATTAAACTACAAAGTAATGGTCACTACATGTCCGCATACAAAAGCATTTACTAGTCAAGTCAAAGGTGTAATATATGCAATTAACATAATGACAAAAGGGATCACTAAGAGGAGCGCAACACAATCATAGGAATAATATAGCTACTGCAACAAGTAGAAAAAATATATGAGAATCTAGAGTTTAACAAAGTAAGATACAGGTGAAAGTTGTAGAAAAACATGCTTGTAATAAAGTTCAGGGTGTTTTATGATTTAAATTTATCAAAGAAAATCAGAAATTGGCTAGACATGCTTGAGAAATCTTTGAGAGGTCTGAAAATCTGGGAGCTTCTCTTTCATTCTTGTTATACTCCCTCAAACGGCCTAAGTCCTCTACTTTAGGAAATAGATGTTGATGAGCTATTAGAAATTTAATAATAGGTGCTCTATTAGACGCCAAAAAACTTTTAAAAGTCAATGATTATGCATAGGAATTCCTTGATATGAAAACAAACTAAATAGGAACGTGAATAAACTCTTGATTAAACTCTTTTATAGGAATCAAGCTAAAATCCCTAACTATCACAAATTTTAGTGTACCCGACTATTAATCCAAGTTTTCCTTCTTTCTGTCATTTTTCCATGATCAGAAAAAAAACTCAACTTTAAATTCAGCATGAGTAGGTGGAAAAATCTATAATTTTGAATAACATAAAATGATGCTCTCCTCTCTATTGAAGGAACCAAATGCATTTGCAATGCTAGATTTGTCCTTAAAGATAAAATTATAAATGACACAAATTGAATATCAATTGCATTCCTTACTTAGAATTTCCTGATAATCAATATGTTGCTCCTTTTCATCCTTAAAGACCCATTGTCTAAGCTTGAGAAAAACCATTTATTATTAAGATGGACTCATAAGACTTGCCCATTCCACAGTTTCTAGCCCACATTTTATTTGCCCTTCAAGTAGGTTTCATCAATTGGAGATTCACCAGAAGAAGACCATTACCTTAGTGATTTTCCTATGAAGCTCATTTGTATCCGTATTACTAAGAGATTCACTTTTCATTTTAGTGATAGAGAAAGGTTTGGTATAATGATGCTTATTATCGTAGCACATCCATAACTCATAGAGGTTTGACAATTGAATACTGACAACAATTATCACAAGAGAAATACCTTCCTAAGAGATTTACCAGGGTAAAGTAGAATTATGTTGAGGCCTATAACGAATAAATGATGCCAACTTTCCAATTATCATTATGTGCTCAACAATGACAAAAATTCAGAAACTCAAAAGACAACACTTGCTCTAAAATCTTGTAGATTATAAATTAAAAATAATAAATACTAAGATTTGAATTGGATGTATCCCTACTCCTACAATACAAGTCTTGAAGAGACAACAATGACACATTTGAGCTATACTAGAAAGGTAAGTAAGGCAAGACCTAATTTTTTTTTTTTAAAAAAAAAGGCACAGCTTCTAGTGGATCGTGCTCATGCATCAAATAAGATGCATCCCTTTGGATTTGATTATAGCATTTTTTTGTGACAAATGCTGACTTCTCAAAACCTCAACATCATTATATCCATCCAACTTCACTCAAAAGGATAGCTTCAAGGAATACAAATGCAGTCTTGGAAAAGTTGTTTAGTGAAACTGGGATCTAACCAACTTCTTGTTGTTGTTGTTGTTTTTGTGTACCCAACAAATAACATTTACATGTTTCAACATCTTAGATAGATACCCAAACAAAGAACATTTGTCCACAAAAAAACCATAGGAGGCATGGCAGCAGAATGAATGAATGATATGGGAAGAAACCTAGTGATTGATACCGTAAGACATGTTGACTGGACAGGACAGCGTAAATGTTACACAGTAGTAGTAATAGTAGTTGTACATAAAAGAAACAAAAACAATTAGAGATTACGTGGGTTTACATGCATACATTGATGTCTCCGGGCACCGCTCTAAAATCAAGTGACGATCAGCTCCCTCGCCAATAGATACATGACAAAACCTAACACAAAAAATAAACCCTGGTTTAATTAGTTAATTAAAATAAACACGGCCAAATATAAAAATAAAAATACCCAAATATATCAGCAAGGCGATGCAAAAGAAGACGACTATATGAATCCATTGGTTGGAGCTCCAAGATACCATCGGAGTTGGAACTGCAATTCATTAACAATTTGGTGTAAATAAATATATAGAGCGAAATAATATTACAATTACAAATTTACAATTACCTGTCATCTTGAAGGAAATTAAGAAAGGTTTCTTCCATTGACAAGACAAGATGTTTGCAACGAAGATTATCCTTCACCAGTAAAGCCAATTCCTCTACCTGCAATTAACAATCCATTAATTAACAAAAGACAGAGAAAGAAAGAAAATTTAATTTAATAATTACCATAGCAAACTCAGTCACGCTCATATTTTATTTTCTGGAGAAAGAAGAAGACGATTATAAGCAGCAGCAGCAGCAGAGTAGATTGAATTAAAACTCTTGTCAAAGGAGCAGCAAAAGAAAACGAAAAGAGGAGAGAGGATAAGTTCCGTGAGAATCTAATCTGGACTCTTTATCTCCTCTACTCTCTATTTTCAACGGTGATTTCAATCTTTCATTTATCTTCGTATAAAAATAATAATAAAGTTGTTCTTTCAGTATTATATTCTCATGATTTGTATATCTTTTCATTAAATTAAAATTTTAAAAAATAAAATAAAAATACTCGGTCTTCAACCCAAGTCACTGCAATATAATTCGATCCAAATAATATAATGATTGTTTTGTTTCTTTTAGAAAAAATCATTGAATTAATTATAAAAAGTAATACGATATTTTAACAGATTTCATTGATTATTGTTAAAATAATTGAGGATAAATTAATCTTTTAATATTTTTAAACATAAAATAATGACTAAATTAACCATAAAAAAATTAAATTAAATTGTCATTAAAGAGTTTTTTAGTATTTTTAAAATACAGTAAAATGATTAAATTATTCTTAGAAATAAAAAAATATATATTGTCTATGGTGATTTTTGTATTTTTCTTGTGATTATTTAGTTATAATCAAGTTAAATATAAAATAATTTAATATCTTAATAAATATAAAATATTATTTGTAAATCAAAAGTAGTTAGCTCATGCAACACATGTTTCAACATGTAGAATATTTATGAGCCTTTTTGATAACAGGTGTGACATCTCATGGCAGTCAAATATTAGCTTCCATGGTGGTGTTAGGAATGATGCACCAAACTCTTCTAGATGGTGAGGTGAGCGTTAGCAGAGGACTAACAATGTGATTTTGATGAATTATTTTTCATCTCTTTTTTCTTTTCTCTCATATGGCTTTGGACTTCATACTTTTGTTTCTAAAAATTAAATGTGTGATGTTAATTTGAATTTGAATCAATTTTAGTCTTTATTTTTTTATTACTATTTATTTTGTTTTTAATGCCTTTTGAACTTAATTATATTTTTCAATTTTATCCATCAATATTTAATTTTATTTGATTTTTTTATCCAATTTGATCCTTATTCTTTTAATTACTAATTGTTTCTTTTTTATTTTCTTGATTTATTTTATTTTTTAATTTTGTCCCTCATTATTTTACTTTATTTAATTTTTATACCAGATTTGTTTCTTATTTTTTTTATTGCTATCTGTTTTTTTATTATTTTATTGATTGATTTTTTATCAATTTCATCCCTCAATATTTGGATGATTGAGAATTTTGCTCATGATCTTTTTGTGTTTGTTTTCTATGGGGTAATCTTAACCTCATGACTTAGATTACGAGTTTCAAAGATTAGCTCGATTTAACTTTGCTCTTCTTTAGGGTTTTTTTTAAATGATTTTTTTAATTTTATTTTTTGACATTAGATTATTGGGGCTTGAGCTTTATGCTTATTTCTCTTTCCTTTTTATAGAGTTATCTTGATCTCATGTTTTAGGTTACAAGTTAGTCAAGTTAGCCTAGGTTAACTCGAGTTTTTTTTATGATTTAAATTGATTTTTCTTCAGTTTTGTTTTTCATTATTTTATTCAATTTTTTTTGTACGAGGTTATCTTGGTCTCATAACTAAACCATAAATTTGAGATGTTGACTTGAGTCAAATTTTTTTTATCATTTTTTAAAATTAATTTTTCTTTAGTCCATCCTTTAGTATTTGATTTACTAGTAACTAAGTTTTAGATTTATTTTTTTCATTTTCCTCTTTAAGAGGTTATTCCATTCTCATTCAATTTTTGTTTTGTTATCAAATAAGATTGTTTATCTTTTAAGAATATTTAAATGATATCTTTTCATAATATTGGTAAGCATTCATTTTTTTATTAGTTGTTGTCTTTTTTTTTTATTATCGTTGGCTTTCTGTATATATAATTATATTATTAAATTAACTGAGTTTATTAAACCAATTCAAATTAATGACCCGAGTCTCATAGTGTTTTTGCTCTTTTAAAAACACTATCATTGTTTGGGCATTTTTTTTATGTTAGGAAAAATTTGACTCAGACCGCAGTGTAACACATACCACCTATCTACTACAATTCTATTATTTCACATTATCGTAAGGAAAGGAAAGGAATTATGATTATTATTTATTTATTTATTATAATCTAATTAAAACATTAAAAAATAACACTTAATTGGCCTTGGAAAAGTACTGTAATTCTAGACCCATTAGCATTATTCACTAGAAAAGTGTAATGACTTTGTTGCCCATTCACCTAAAAAGCTTAACTTAGGTTTTCAAGGGCATTGAAGTCTTTTTATATGATTCATTTGTCATTTTCAAATTGACCAAAGACAAACATGTCTTTTCTCATCTTAATTACATAGAGAAATGATCAAAATACTCTTTGAAGCAAAAAACTTAAGCATGGAGTTAAGGGGAATTTTTGTATTTTTACAATGATTTTTTTGTTATTATAATGTTAGTTGAGGTGCAATTTGGTATTTGACCAAATATATATATAAAAAATTAAAACGCATAGTAAAATGACCAAAATGCCTTTAATCAAAAAATTTAAACATGAGGTCAAAGGGCTTTTGGGGCTTTTCATAATGGTTTTTTTTTTTGTAATTATAAAGTTAGCTTAAAGGCAATTTTTTAGTTGGCTAGGATGTTGGCGTCCGTGTACGACATTTAAAAATGCATGGGAGGTGTCCGCTCACTCTGGTCAACATGTGCAACGCCTCTTGACATTCAAAAAGATCATTATATTGTGTCGTTGGAAGGGCCATCGTGTCCTTTTCCTGTATGGTGCGGTGTGTGTCTCCAATGGTGGTCTAGTTTGTTGTCAATAGACCTTTATTTTTTCCTTTTTTTTTTCTCTCCTACCATAAAAATTACAGGTTAGCCATTTTTGTTGTTTCTCTTTCAATTTTAATCCTTATTCTTTTAATTTTTTATTTTTTATTCGCTCTTTTTGTAGAAGTTTTATTTGTTTTCAATTTCATCCTTCAATCTTAATTTACCAAATATTATATTCTTTAATTTGGTCTTCATTCTTTTGATTTCTAGTTTTTTTTGGTCCTTTTATAAAAGTTTTATTACTTTTTAATTTCATTTTTCAATTCAATTGATGTTATTGTGTTTTTTAATTTGGTCCTTATTATTTTTATTTTTATTTTTTTTCTTGGCTTTTTTGTAAAATATATATTTTTTAATCCTTTTGTATAATTGAGATTTTTTTTTCAATTTCATTTTTCAATATTTGATTAATTGAGAATTGAATTTCATGGTTTTTTCAGAGCAACTACTTCAGGTTTAATGATTCAGGTCACGAGTTTGAAAATTAACACGGGTTTGGTGGGATATCCAGGGTTGACTCGACCTTGATTATCAGGTTTACAAGTTTGTCATGTTAAGTGAAGTTAATAAATACTTATTTTTTTGTGTCATTGTTTTTACCCTGTTTTATTTTTCTATATTTAATAGGTTATGAATCCATCTACGATCATTTCTCTGTTTTTTTTGTTTTATTGAATTAAAGCAAGTTTATTCGAGTAAGCGGGTCTATCACCTTAATCACATAATTTTCTTAGTTTTATTAAATACACTTGCGGTAGGTGAATATTATTTTTTGCACAAAGAAATAGCCAGGAGGCCCAGGACTCTCTTCGAAGCACAGGCACAAGACTGAGTCGAATAAATTAATTTTATTTCAATTAGAAAGAAAAAACAAGAATAGATAGATCAAGTTTAGAAAGAAAAGCGATTAGCACAACTTAGAGGAAAATATATATTTTAAAAAGGAACAAACAATGTATTTCAATTTATAACCTCTTAAATATGAGAGAATAAAATGGAGTAAAAAAAGAACATAATAATACCGTCATAGTCAACCCGAGTTCAACCCGAGTTAGTATAACAAATTTGTAACCCTAGTAATCGGGGTTGAGCCAACCCGGGATATCTTGTCAAATCTATGGCTCAGATCTTGAGATTGAAATTATCCAATAAAAAATAAAGAGAATTATAAAACTCTTTTTTTAAAAAAAAACATGTTAACTTTTCAAACTCTTTACCTAGATCAATAGACTCAAAACACCCTATTTGAAAAAATCATGAAATCTAATTCTCAATCAATTAAATAATGAAATATGAAATTAAAAATGAATTTCAATTATGTAAAAGAATTCAAAAAATAGTAATTAAAAGAATGATGATCAAAATTGAAATATAAAATAAATTTTATATTTGAATGGAGAGTGAAATTGAAAAGAAAAATCAATTTAGCAAAAATACCCAAAAAATCAAAAGAATGAGGATCAAAATTGACATAAAAAATAAAAACAAATTTTTGATTGAATGGTAAAATTGAAAAGAATAATAACTTTTCCAAAAGGGCTAAGAAAAAAAATAAATCAAATAATGAGGAACAAATTAAAAAACATAATACCACAAATTTGGATTGCAAAATAAAATTGAAAACTATTAAAACTTTTACAAATAGATTAATGAAAAAAATAGAAATAAAAAGAATAAGAATCAATTTTTTTTTAAAAAACCATATATGTCACATTGGAATTGATGGATGAAATTACAAACAAATAAAAATTTTACAAAAGAACTAAGAATAAAAATTAGAAATTAAAAGAATAAAAACTGAAGTTGAAATACTAACAACATAGAAGGTAAAACTGTAATTTTCAAGAAAAAAAAGAAAAATCTACCGGCGACAAACTAAATCACCAACACCAATAGTCGCTGCTCTAGGAGAAAGAGGATGTGACGACACTTCTAACAATACAATGAAATGGTATTTTTAGACGCCGAATACGCCGCGCATGCCGACCAAAGTGCATGGACGCTTCACACATGCCGTACATGTGCTTGTCTTTTTTTTTTTTATTTAGCCAAATACAGCATTGCACCACCTAAGCTGACTTAATAACAACAAAAAAAAAAAAGATAAAAAAACTCATTAACTCAAGTTTTAAAATTTTTTATTGTAAATATATTTTGACCGTTTTATTATTTTTTAATTGTTTATTATTTTTTATATTTATACAAATACCACATTACTCCTTAATTAATATTATAATAACAAGAAAATCATTGTAAAAATATAAAAATACCCTTTAAGACCAAGTTTAATTTTTTTTTTTGCTTGATATGGCATTTTAATTGTTTTACTATTTTAATTATTTTACTATGCAGTTAATAAGAAAAAAAAAATTATTTACTCTCGATAAATTTAATAATAACAAAGGAATCTTGTTAAAAAACTTTAATATCCTTAGTTGTTAAACCAGTGTTAAGTTTTCTGGATGGAAGGAGAAAACCACCATTACATTGTTCCAATGAACAGTGTAAATAAGAGTGAAGCTACAGTGATTTTGCAGTTGTGATTCTCCAATGAGATGTCACATTTGTAACTCACCTGACCTGACCACCCTTTATTATCAACTTCAGTAAACAGGTAGGAAAACAACCATTGACGTAGGTAACATCTCTTATCAGTGAACAGGTAGATGATAGATAACTAAGAATACACGAGAGGTTTCCCTAACATAAGCTGACAGGATTTTAAACTTTTGTCTGAAGAAGATAACTTCTTGCTCGAGTGGAACAAAATAGAGTGACAACACAAAAATAAAAACTAACAAAGGCACTTATGCAAAAGATCCAAACAGAAATTGGACCTTCAGTTTCTTCAAATGACTTCCCAGGCACAGTTGGCAGGCTACCTGAGTCGCACTTTACTCTAGGGGACTCCACACACAAATCTGGATTTCCAGCAAATGCTCCAGGAAACCTTCCATACCCCTCTTTCTGGGGAACAAATCCAGACAAACTGTTATATGAGAAGTTCAAGAGTACGAGTTCTTTAAGCCTGGAAATATTTCCTGGTATTTGACCCGATAAAGAGTTATGTGACAAGTCCAATGCCCTTAAACGTTCCATCTTCTCTAGACTGGGAACCTGACCATCAAGAAAATTGTATGACAAGTTCAAATACTCCAAACCTTGTAGTCCAAATAAGCCATGTGGAATCTCCCCGTGTAGCAAATTATCAGATAGATCAATTCCAGCAGTTGAAGATAGATGGTAATTGAAGCTCAATTCACTGTTATCAACAACCAACACAGATATTTTGATCTCAATATTTCGAATTGCAAGAAATGGCTCTGCAGGCAATCGTCTAACATCTCCATTATTGAACTCCAAGCTAATGTTGAAGTTGCCATCGGGTACGAAGCCAGAGAATTTATTGCCTGAAAAATCCATCATTTGGATCTCTTCAAATGTGAACAGCCAACTGGGTAAACTTCCACTGAATTTGTTTCGAGCCAAGGAGAGATACCTGAGGTTTGACCATTTGGTTATTGCATCATTCAAATTTCCCGAGAGATTGTTGGAGCTGAAATCTACTATCTCAAGTGATTTGCAGCCAGCCAAAGTTAGTGGAATCTCCCCAGAAATCCCATTGTTGCTTATATCCAATACTTTCAGGCTATCCAGCGCATCAAGTTCTGGTTGAATTTGACCAGAGAGATTGTTGTTATTGAGAACTAGTGCAAGTAGCTGAAAACACCCAACAATATTTAAAGGAATTGAACCCGACAATGAGTTGCGTGAAAGATCTATCACTTGGAGATACGTCAAATTTCCAATCCTAGCAGGGATTTCCCCAGTAAGAAGATTGTGAGAAAGAAACAATGCCTGTAGACTTTTCAGCTCGGTGATCTTCAAAGGGATACCACCAGAGAAACAATTGTGGGACAAGTCAAGAAGAACAAGGCCTGATTTCTCTGTTGTCTCTGCAATCTTGGCTGGAAGTGGACCAGATAGATCATTGAAACTCAAATCCAATGCAAGAAGCTTCTCAGAGAAAACAAGTCTCGGAGATATTGCATAATTCAAGTGATTAAATGATAAATTCAGATGCGTCAATTCTTCTAGGGAAGCAATGCATGTAGGAATACCACCCACAATAGAATTCCTAGCTAAATTCAAAACACCGAGAGATCGAATGGAAGCAGAAAAACAAGGCAAAGTACCTGAAAGCGAATTAGAACTGAGATTGAGAAAAACCAGAGGCTGAAAAAAGTCATGAAGATCACCCGACAGGTAATTATTTCCAAGATCCAAATATTTCAATGACTTGCAGTAAAACAAGCTTTCAGGTATTGTCCCATGAAAAGAGTTGAAACCCAAGTCAAGTATTTCCAAATTGGTCGAGAAATTACCAACCCACCAAGGAACAACACCTCCCAAATCATGGTTCCCATTTAAAGTAAGTTCCTTCAATTGTCTAAGACTCATAAGTGAGTCAGGCACAACACCACCAAATCTATTGTGACTAAGATCAAGGGTTTTGAGATTTTGCAACCTACCAAAGCACAATGGGATTTGGCCCGTAAAACCATTTTCAGACAAAACCAGGGTTTCAAGAAACAAAAGATTGCACAAATTGGGGTGAATATAACCAGACAGATTCACGTTTCTCAAGTTGATAGAAATGACCTGGCCGGTGTGATTTTGGCAGACCAGACCTGTCCAGTTAGTGCAGTTAGAACCAAACCAGGTTGACAAGCCATGAACTGGGTCCTGAATCCAAGACCGGAACAGTAAAAGTGAGGCCTTGTCTTCCGGGTTAAGATCAACAGAGGCAGATTGGCATGATGCACAAAACAACAGTACCAGAACAAAGAACAAGAGTGGCAGTAATTGCAACAAACAAGGGTGAACAAAATTCGACATAACACAGGAGGGGAGAAAAAGTGAAACCCTATGTGCTTCTGTAGAGCTAGAGAGGGAGAAAATTATAGTAGCAAACCAAATTCAAACATTCAAAGAAGAAGAAACTGAGCCCATAATATTACAACCAGATATAGGACGTAGAGATCTCGAGAGAGAGACTCACTAAATAGTGGATTGCTCCTTGGAGGAACGCAGACTGTCGTATCTTTTTCTCTCTTTACTCTTCCTTCACAAAATGGGCGCCATTAAATCTGACACATACATACATACATACATACATAACATATTATTAATTGGCAAATTTCCTCCCGAAGTCCCTTAAAACTTATATATGTTTCAATTTAGTCATCAAACTTTATTGTTATTCAATTTGATCTTTAAAAGTTGTATTTTCATTGTTAACAAATAAACTAAAGAGATCAACCTAAAAACCTAGTCCACACCTCATGTGGTAAGCACGAGCGTTTCTAATTTGCTGCATAGCCTTATTTATGGGTGAAATCTTATTTATTATAACACTAATCTTTTTCATGGGCTCAACATTAAAACCCTAGCACAATCATTTTTCATGGAATCAAGATTAAACCCACAAGATATTTTTCATGAATTCAAGATCACAACCTAATCACTCAAGTTAATAAAAATTCACTACTAAAAATAACACTTATAATGTAAAAATATCTTTGACTTAAAAAAAATGAAATAAAATAAATATTCACAGAGAAAGGGTAAATTATAAGTTAAAAAGCTCAAGTCTTTAGTAAAAAATTAATCTAACTCTTCTTTTTAAAAAAGTGAAGGAATAAAGCAATCAACGCAAAATGAAAGGAATAATTAAGATTATAATTTAGGAATAATGCAATCATCTTTTGAAGGAAATATCTATTTAAAGAAAATCATGAGGGGTAGCTTAACTTGTCAGGTTTTGGGTTTACTCCCTAATAATTACAAGTTTGAGTTCCCTTAGGGCCACTAGAGATTTACATGATCGTTAACTTCAGGATTCGAGGGATTAGTCGAAGTGCACGTACGCAAACTGATCCGGACATCCACGTTAATAAAAAAAATAATCTATTTATAAGAAGGTGCATTAACTAGCTATTTTTAGCGGCAAAGAGGTCACTCGGTATATTTAAGACAACACAAATGTAATAATAAGAGACAAGATCCTCTTAGCACAAAACATCTATTAACATATCAGTTTTATATAATTTACAAGATAATAACATCATTTCACTTTAATATCATATAAACATAGAAAATATATCAAATACAAATGAGCAAATACGAGTTCCAAGAGCATTCATACACATTCCAGTTATAATACTCTTCTTTTTGGCATCAATTAAAATACTAATAATGCAAATAAGGGTTAAACTAGCACCCTAGATTCCGCTGGTATGCAAACGCATAATTCTAAAATTTACATGCCACATAGTAGAAATAAAATACAAGAAAGAAAACTTGATCACTGCCCCAAGAGCAACTCAATCTTTATACCAAGTTGATTATGTAGGATCCTCATTTTCCTTATAATCCAACGCCATATAATCCTAATTAGCCCCTTGAGAGCTACCGACACTTGCATTAAAACTTTCAGGCAGGAAAGTCATGTTGAGTAGGTGGATGCATGAAACGTTATATTTAGGACCGAAGAAGTGTAATGTGCAGTTGAAGTTGAGTTGTAGTCTTGTCGACTTTCTCAACACGAGTAGCCAAAGTGGGGAAAGGAGGATTTAAAGGAGAATGACTTTGGTGTTGGTAGACATGACCACTATTATTGAAATCCTAACGAATAAGTTTTTTCTTGAAGCAAGCCAAAGAACAATTTATATGGAGTATTCGAGGGCATGTTCCATGGTGGCATGGACAAGAATCTTGAAATCCATGGACAAGAATGAACGAGTAATTATAATTTTCTCCCTATTCACAAGACTTGTTTATTAGTCAAATTGGAATAAAATTGCCGAACCAAATAAAGATCATTTCTCACAGTTACAAAGTGAGTTGATGTAACAAAATCAAATAATTATTGATAATTAGTAATGTTGCATAAATCATAAAAGATAACCCAATTACTTTTAGGAATGATCTTATAGAGAGTGGCGTGAGCCTTGTTGGAAACAAAATAAGCACTCGTAAATTAATAGAGGACTTGCCTTTTGCCTATGATCTACAAAAGTTTCCGTGTAAGTATCATTCAGATTTTAGAGCGTTGAATCTTGTCCTAGAATTTGAGCACCTTGAGCTCAAGTCTTTTTTAACATCTTCATCATCAAGTTTAAAATCCAAATCATGAAAGTTAACTTTTATATCCGTATTGAATTTGTTACAAGGCATGATCCATCCAAGAAAATTAGAAGAGTTGTTTTGTAAAGAAAAGAAAAATAGAAGGATTGATGGTTTTAGTTAGACGAAGGTGAATACGAGAAGAAATTGAAGAGAGAAGAGTTTTAGGGTTTGGTTATTGTCGTGATGTGTACGACGTCAAATGACAAAGTTGCCTCTTAAAATTGAAGGGGTTTTGAGTTTAATCATAAAGTTATGATTTGAGGGAGTCCTTCATGATATGCATGATGTCAAATGACAAAGCTTTCTTCTGGAATTAAAGGGGTTTTCAGTTTAATCATAAAGTTATGATTTGAGGGAGTCACCACTTAGTATCATGGTACTAAGAAACCTATGGTCTGAAAGAGCCTAGGTAAGGGAACTAGTTGTGCAAGGAAAAGACACATCACTCCCAGTACACTCTACTTAAAGTAAGTTGCAGTGTTAATTGATTGTTTTTCTAGGTTACGTTTTTATCCATTGATCTCATCTAAGGTTCAAGACAAATCTTTCTTCATGAGAAAGTCTCTACCTTATTTGATTAAATCCTAACCGTTCTAAGGTCCAAATTTAGCATGACATTTATTTTCTATTTTGTATATTTAATACCCGAGAGTATACTTTACAATGTAATTTTATACCCTCAAATATTAAAAGTCTACAGTGAAACCCTAACACTCTGAATACTAATTACACAAATTAATTGTTGTGAGATTTTTGGTATCTTGGTCAAATTCTAATGGATAATCATAAATTGATTACAATATCCATTTTTGTATTTTTAAAACGAGATAAAAATATGATTTTATCTTTTATAAAATATGCATAAAAAACCTTTAGGATTTGGCTGTATGAAAAAAAAAACATATTTTTGTATTTTTGAAATGGGGAATGTTTTTGAATTGTTTTTGGATTTTTTTGAAATTTCAGAGAAAGATTAGGTATTTTAATACCGGGTCCGTATCTTACAGTGTAAGTCTACAACTCAATATTAAATAAAATTCTAAAAAAAAACATATTGTTGTGTATTCTAAAATAAGGGATTTTTTTTAATTTTTTTAATTTTTTTTGAAATCTCAGAGAAAAATCATGTATTTTTAATACTGGGTTTGTATTTATAGTGTAAGTATACAACCCGATATTAGGTTAAATTGTTGGAAAAGTATGTTAGGGACCCATAAATATTTTTAAAATGCTCAAATTTCAAATTTTTTTTTGAATTTTTTAGATGTATGTTTGACTAAACCCTAAAATAAAGAAAAATTAAAACTAAAGGAAAAGGTTTAGAGCATGTTTGCAAAACACACCCTTAGCTTAAAATCAAAGGCATTAAAAATGCCTTAAGACTCTGTTTTGCAAGCACACCTTAAAGACCCAAACAAGGCCTTATTTCCTTAAAAAAATTGGCGTAAGCCAAACGTGCCAACATACCTTTTTTTCTCTCCAAATAAACATGAGTTGGACCCGGCCCAAACACAAAATGGGCTTGAGTCCAACTCATTTATCTTGTCACTAGCCTAGTCTAGTGGCAAGGTTTTGTTGGCAAAAATGCTAGCAAACATGGTTGTCGTACCGTGTTGAAGCCATGAAAAATACAATGTAATGAATCATGAGGAGGAAGAAGAAGCTTACCTAGGCAAGAGGTGGTTGTTGGCTATCGGTTGGTGGTGCAATGGGTGCTCGTGGTGGCCCACGGTGGTTGTTGGAGGAGGAGAAAGGTGGCTAGTTGGGCAGCTGAAAAAATGATGGTTTTTGGCTAGTTTTTTTACTCTCTTCTCCCCTGATTTTCTATTCCTTTTCTGCATGAAATTCACTCTTATTTATAAGAGATGAAAGAGGGACATCTAGTCCTCATTGGATATGAATCTTGACCCTTGATTCAAATAGAAAGTATCCCAACCATTGATCAAAAGTCACCATCATTAGTAGTAAAAAGTGGTCAGGTCAGTGACTTTGGGTTAACTTTTCAGTGGTTTTTTGAGCGGCAAACCTGTGGGAAAAAGGGTTAGGGTGTAAGACAATGTCAGGTCATGAGGGTGGTGTTTTTTTGTCTTGTTTAAGGGAGAAACGAGGCATTAAATGACCTTGAAAAATAACTTCACGAGGCAACTGTTCATGGGTCTTTTGAAGAAGATGACAAACAGTGCCATACAACATGTCATCTAGCACTCTTTCTTTTTTCTTTTTTCTTTTACTTTTGTTGACCAAAACAAAACAACACGAAAAAGCACTGTTTTATTTTAATGAAACGACATCGTTTTGGTGTTTATGGTTAATTTAGGTTTTAAACTTTCTCTTTTGATTTCAGCCTTAATCTTTCAAATTGTTCAATTAAGTTCTCATTTGAATTTTAATTTTAAGAATCAATTCAATTTTTCCCTTGTCAAAAACATCCCATGATTTTATAGTGTTTTTCAACTTAGTCCTTGGTCTTGGGTATTTTCAATTTCATCCCTAATTGACCTTCAAACTTCTAATTTTTTCAATTCCACCCATGTTTTCAATTGAATTGGGTCCCTTAATTCGCGCACCTTTTGCAAAAAAGGTATTTGGTTATGAATTTCTTCAATTTGGCTCTTAATTGATCCCCAAACTTTGATTTTCTTTCAATTGTATCCTTGATTTCACCCAAATGACTTTGTAAAAACTAAATTTGATCATCTAAAATTCCAATTTTCTCAATTAAACCCAAATTAAGATTCCAAACTTAATTTTTCACCACGTAAGTCCCATTAAAAATCTAATTAAGTACTTACACTTAATTAAATCTTTTAATTTGACTCAAATTAATTCTTAAACTTATTTAATCGTTTAATTGGGTCCACGATTAAATCAATTTGGCCTATACAAAGTCTAATTAAGTTCATAGACTTAATTTTTATGCAAATTCTTCCGATAATCCTTTAATTTAACCTTGAATTTGTATTGTCTTTCAATCTTGGTTACAATTAGGTTCATGATTTTTGTTCGAAATCTCAGTTTGGTTCCTCCATGCATTTTACTTTTATAAAAGACTTTAGATAGTAAGCTTGTAAAGAAGAAAAGATGAAAGGTTATGGATTTATCTGTAATATCCCAAGAATTCATATCATTTCATGATCCGATATTAATACATAACGACCTGATAACGGTGGATTTTTTTTTATTTCACCATCATTGCTTTATATATATATCATCATTTCGCATAATACAATACTCATAGAATCTCAGAATTCAACATCTTAATAAAATAGAATTCATAATACATGCACCATATCATTATATTTACATATTCATAAGACTATATCCTTGTTCCTATTTTAGTTATAATTACAAGTCTTTACAAAAGTCTCGCTTGATAATTTAGGACTAATACGCTTGTTTACATAAAATAAACAACATCTTTAACATTTGGTTACATAGTTCATAACAAAACATGGGGCCTATGAAACAGGATTCCTACGCTCCTTGGTTGTGTGGCTCCCTGTTACAATATAAAAATGAATACAATAATTATAAACAATCTTAACATAACAATAAATGAATAAAAACATTATCGTTACTTTCCATTATTAACCTAAATAAGTATATTCCTTTATTTACTTTATATATACATAATACAACCCTTATTATATCATTGATTATATTTTCCTTACTCGTCCGTCCCAACCCCTTCATAGGAGTTGTAGGGACCGAAATTGAAACATTGGTCGTGGTTAATTACTTTACTTTAACTTGGTTGTCCTTTATGGACACCACCAACCATGATCAATTGCATTACTCATACCCGGTCATCCGATTCGGATGCCACTAGCCGAAGCTAGATCACCATATCCAACACAGTCATCCATTTTGATTACCATTAACTGAATCTAGATCACAATATCCAAACCCAGTCATCCATCTCGGATGCCATTAGCCAAAGCTAATCACGATATTAACCCGGTCATCCATTTCAGATGCTATTAGCTGAGGCTAATCACGATATCCAACCTGGTCATCCATCTCGGATGCCATTAGCCAAAACTAATTACAATATCCAAACTGGTCATCCATTTCAGATGTCATTAGTCGAAACTAATCATGATATTCAACCCAGTCATCCATTTTGGATGCCATTAGTCGAAACTAATCACAATACTCAATTAATTATTCCATGAACGATTTAATGGTCACAACAAGATATAAATAATTCTTTTACAACGTAATCATTTTAGAGAATCAATATTATTTAAAAAGAGGGGGGAAACCTCCTAACTGTTTCTCCTGTGGAGTGTCCTCATCCGGTCGAAGGCCCGGTCCCAGTCGCACCTCCTAATACATCAAATGATCACCAATCAACATATTCACATTCATTAATCTCATAGACTAACACCATACACATTCCAAGAACACACCTGTTCACATGCATGTGTTCCTTATGTCATATAATCATACAATGAAAGTCATCATATTCAAACATTTCTCTTAATTTTTATGTAGGTTAACCCTGAGAATTCTAGTGTTTAATTCTTAAGTCACGTGGTGGTTTAAGTCAAACTGACAACAAAATCGTCATGAGCATTAAATCATTTTTGATATGGAATTTATCAACGAAACTAAGTCACTATTGTCATAGAAAATCATCAGCGAAAACTAGGTCGTTGGTGACATAGAAATTGTCAGCAAAAAATTAAATCGCTAGTGACACAAAAATCGTCAGTGAAAACTAGGTCGCTGGTGACACATAAATCATTAGCGAAGAACTGGGTCGCTGGTGACATAGAAATCATTAGTGAAACTTAAGTCGGTGTGACACAAAAATTGTCAGCGAAAACTGAGTCCTGGTGACACAAAAATCATCAGTGAAAAATGGGTTGCTGGTGACATAGAAATCGTCAGTGAAAACTAAGTCATCGGTGACACAGAAATCATCAACGAAAACTAAGTTGCTAGTGACACAGAAATCATCAACAAAAACTGGGTCGCTGGTGACACAGAAATCGTCAACAAAAACAAATTCACTGCTGACTCAGAATCGTTAGCAAAAACTAAGTTGCTACCAACTCAGAAATCATCAATGATGATGGTGTCATTTCTAGTTTTACTTTTTCCCTAGGCTAAACGTAAGGTTTACGCTAAGCTTTCCCCCTTATAACATTCCCCAACCTAGTTGGACATAAATCGTCACCAAATCACATTTAATTTATCACAAGGTTACCAAGGAATACACAACCAAGTCTCAACATGTATATTTTGCAAAGGTTCTCCTAACCATAATTTCAAAACCAAAACTTATTGTCGTCACAATCATACATCCTATGTTTTCAATTCTATTATGCCAATTCATTAACACAAACTAATAGTAATTTCATATTACACAAGAGATTCATTTATGTCTTTTGACTTGTTTCCCTAAAGGTGTTCATCATGACAAGTTCCTTCATGATTCTTTCTTTTCCTATAACCAGACGTTGTTGTCTATTTTCTTAGTTTGCACATGTAATTCATCATTTTTATCACACGTATGTTCACAATAACATGTCATAATCACACATCCATTTACTTGGTACATAATCATACAAGTTCATTCATCACACAAACAAACTTAAGGCATTAATCATGGCATCATTTCCGATTCAGCTCAAGCATTCCTTTAAGGATTTAACAAGACCACAATTCTGCACATTCTTTCATTTCATTTTATTTTCACACAAGTTCTTCAATCATATGTGCACAATCAATACATTAACATAAACATGAATTTTGTTTCAGCTTAAACATGTTTCTATGAGTTTAACAAGGTCTTAATTACACATTTTATCACTTCATTTTATCTCCTTTCATTATCTCAATTGGTTGATCCTTAGTTAAGGTTTATTCATCCATATGCACCCATTCTTTTTGTTAAAGGTTTTGGAATTATGTCCCCTTTCAACCCCGTTTTCTTTAATCTTCCTATCTAATCTTTGCTAAACCATAGATATAAGAACCCTAAGTCTTTCCCTTGAGGTTTCCTTCTCCCTCTTTACCCAAAATATCAAAGAAACAAGTAAGGAAGTGATGTTATTCTTACCACATGATTTTAAGCAGCCTTAAGGGGAGGTTTTAATAGTTTTTCTTCTTTTTTTCTCTCGGTTTCTTCCTTCTGTTATTCTAGTCGGCCTTCTAGGCTCTTTCTTCTTCCATGTTCTCGATTTTATCTCCTTTCTTTACCCCTATATTCACTCAAAACTCAACAGAAATGGCATGCAAGCTGGTTTAGTTAGGTTTTCTTCTTGGGAAGGGGTGGTTGCTGCAACTAAGGCTACCGCCAGTTTTGAGGGAGAGGAAGAGTCATATCCTTTTCTCCCCCTTGTATTTATATCACTCATAAATGTGATGGGGGTGTTTGGGGGTTGGTTAACTGACACTATCAAAGAGTTGATGTCTTATCCCAAGTACAGGAGTGTCAAAGTAATAAATAACCCAGCCAAATCAGGGTCGAACCACAAAGAGGTGAACTATATAAATTATAAAGAACAACAACAACAACAACAACAACAACAACAAGGATGATGATGATGATGGTGATGATGAGTTAAAGAGGACTTTGAGATGTAAGATTAATGTAAAGATTAAACAATGATAAAAACAAATGTCAAGGTTAGAGGATCCACTAATAATATTAGAGATAAGTAAAGTATAAACTCTTTATAAATTATCAACATGATCATATTAATCATCTTATTTACGTAACACCATACTTATAAATTTTATCAGGTATTCATGATGCTAACTTATGTTGACAAC
>Ga0325410_1001055_pt1 | contig 30019 bp, 16 predicted proteins | sample PopdelMetagenome_16_FD_206182 | JGI IMG/M metagenome (GOLD analysis project Ga0325410, IMG submission 206182) | Populus deltoides microbial communities from Bellville, Georgia, United States - Xylem-PdIQD-R3 | ecosystem: Host-associated > Plants > Phyllosphere > Stem > Wood/Secondary xylem...
TTACATTTTGCAAACCTTAATTACAAGTAAAAATCATCGGGGAGCCTCTCACTGAGGCGGTATATCGAAATCATGCATTTAATTTTAGTCACACCTTATATGAGCCGAGATGCTCTGCTTGTCAACCATTGCTGACAAGTTATGTCTTCATCTTTGACAAACTAGTCGAGAAAAATTGATCAAACTTTTTTGCTGATTATCGTTGTTTTAGAAACATCTTTTCAAACAAAGGATAACAGCAAAGTAAAGATCTTCTTTTCGGCTAACACAATTATCAACATAAAAACTCAAGTGTTTTTGGATTATAGGGTTAACACCCAATCCTTTTTAGTAGTAATTAAAGGTATTTTGGGTATGAAATGGAGTTTGTACAATATTTTCTTCAAAATGAAGTAAGAAAATAATATCATATATTCAAACTTTTTGACAATCTTTATAATTTCGTGTACCTCTTATAATTTATTCTTGTAAAGAAAAAAAAAAACCTCCTCGTGACTTAATTGTTTTATGATTCAAAAAATTATAATTTTATTGGTGGATTCATATTGTAATCTAATTTAGCTTGAGGAATAAATAGAATATTTTGCACAAATAATCTAAAGATATTAATTTTTAATATCACTTCTTATATGGCAAGAATCACCTTAAAGATATTTTTAATTTATACATGATTCAAATATTGAAATTCATTCATGATTTAGTGAGTGTTTGTTTTAGCATTACAGCATATTTTTTTTTTAAAATTATTTATTACTTGAAAAAATATTAAATTAATATATTTTTAGATTTTTTGGATGATTTTAATGTACTAATATTATAATATAAAGTATAAAATAATTATCATTTTAATAACTTTTCATTCTAAAAACACTTTATCCCACAATATCAAACACACAATCTACTCATTATCAACAACATTTCCCGTCACACTTGATTTATTCTCAATGAAGAAAAAAAGAAGAAAATCGAGCATGTATGCACATTTCTATCTATAATATTAATTCAAATATTAAAGAAAATCATGATAAGAGCAATCTTTTAGAATACTCGAAGCATCAAATCGTTGTTCAGGACTCAAGGACATTGGGAAATTAATTAAAAACTTGATTCTTAGATCACCTCTCTTTCCTGTTTCTTTTGCAGTCGGCATGCCTTGGCCCTTGATGATCTTTACATATCCTGGATATAATACGATGTCGAACGATAAGCTCATTCTCTCACCTTCCAGCAATGGAACTGAAATGGCACAGCCTACAAGAGCCTGTGCCAATGGGATCTCAGCTTTATAGACCAAGTTATCATCTTCTCTTTCAAATAACAAGTGTGGTTTTTCATCTATCAAGAAAATCAAGTCAGCTGGCTGATAGCCTGGTCTCTCGTCACCTTTTCCTTCGAATGTAATTCTTGTTCCTTTCTTCCATCCTGGCTTCACTGTTATGTTCACCATCTCTCCTTGCTGTTCTGTTATCCTGCCATGATATATATCGACACATATCATCATCATTTTATTATTATTTTTAGGCATTGAGGTAGCTTCTGTTTCTTTATTCAACCATGGGAAAAAAAAACTGTTTTGTTATCAGATAGCTACTGATTTCTGCATTGAATTCCACGCATAATTACGTTTTGAATCTTAGTCTTATAGAAGTTGGAATAACATATACATATTTTTTTATTTTTAATGTGTATTTAGTAATGTAATGCAATGTGAGTACTTACAAAAATACTTTTTAAATTAAAAATATATTAAAATAATATTTTTTCATATATTTTTTTTATATAAAAACAATTGAGAAACATTTATAAACATCAATTTAATACCTTTTCAAACACCTTTTTTATTTTTTTAAATCTATTTTTTTAAAATCACGACTAAGCACACACCAAAAACTACAACAATCACACGCCAAGTGTCTGTATCTTTATTTTGTTCTTACCTGATGAGAAAATACATAATAGTAGTAAGACATATCGAACTTTTATTATCTAATGGCATAAAATCTTCTTCTCTCGCATTCATACAAGTTTTTCAACAGTCTCAAGCTATGCTCATATAATCATAGAGTGTTTGATTAAGACATATCGAAGCTTACCCATTTATTATAACGTCTCTACTGGTCATAATTTGCTTGACACATCCATAGCACAACTCCTCTAGGGTGCACTCAAGCTTCTTTTCAGTTGGTGGAGGTTTTCTCAAAAGTGTAGATTGAGAGAAGATAATGGGGGATCTAGGGCTTATTCGACTCATACTTCTCTGCAAAAAGGGATTTTCTATGTCTAAACAACCTCGATGACTCTCGTTCCTTGGAGAGTTGTCTCTTGAACTTGCACTTTTTGGTAGAAAGGAAGGACTTGTGCTAAGTGTAGAACTCTTTCTACTAAGACTTCTCAGAAGGATTGAAGGTCGATAAAAGAAACTCTCTTCCATGATTTTACGAGGACTTGACCCTCCCGGCGATATTGATACTATAGGCTCGTCGCAACTTTTTAATTTTTCTTTGACTTTGTTCTCATTAATAGCCTACATCAAGAAAGCAAGAAAAATAAAAGAAATTACATCATTCTTTTTTGCTTGAATTTATACACTGAATTTTAAATCTTTTTTTTTTATAAAATATATGCAGTTGTGCACATACATACAATATTCAAATATATATATATATATATATGAGATACCTTGAATGGTTCATTAATTTCTTGAAATTTGGCTTCAGCCTCGGCTTCAACTTTATTTGATGGGTTCCTATTAGGATTCCATTTCGTAACAAGCGACTTATATACCCTATACATCTCTTTAGTGATTGCTCCTTAAGAATTCTGAGAATGAATCGTCGTTCTATGATTTTATTAAAAAATATATATATATATCTTCTATACATTTCATAAGGAAATCATGCATTGCCAACACGCATAGATTGGTAACTAGACAAGGTTGCAAGAGTCCTTGAGAGAGAATGTCTTAGAAGAAGAAGAAGAAGAAGATGATGATAATGATGAAGAAGAAGAAGAAGAAGGAGAAGATGATGATGATGATGATATTGATGATAAAGAAGCAGAAGAAAGATTTGAGGAATTTAAGGAATTTTAATAGGCAAAGAGAAATGTGTGGTGGGTGTAACAAACAAAAAAACTCGTGTAATATGCTTTAATTAGGCAAAATTTGTTTTCTTTTCATGATGGTAATTGGTTGGTTCTATTTTTTTCTGGTAAATGATAAAAGGTTTCTTATTTTTTCTCTTTTTGGTTACAAAGAAGTCAGAGATCATGGATTTACTATACAGATACAGTTTATTGTGGATTGGAATAATAAGATATCCATTTTTTCATTTTCAAACAAAATCATCTGGCTAACTATTGAGGGCAAAATAGTCTTTTTCATACGGTTCATTTGTCACTATTATATTGATCAGGGACAAATAAGTCCTTTGACATTTTAGATGCATAATGAAATGACTTAAATACTCTTTAAAGAAAAAAAATCAAAATTCTGGTCCTGTGACTTTTTGGACTTTTGACACTTTGATTGCATAGTGAAATGACTATGTTGCCCTTAAAATGAAAAAAAATTAAAATTGATATCAAGAGACTTTTTTGTATTTTCATCATGGTTTTTTAGTTATAATCAATTTCAATGAGGGGCAATTTGGTCTTTTCACAATATAAATATAATTAAAAAAATAAAAGCTAATGGGAGGTGTCACACTCGATTTCGCGACAATCTTTAAAAAATAAATTGCGAAAACAACAGATTTCTAACATGATGTTCTTAGATGAGAAATGTCTTGTTTAAAGAGTCGCCACTTAGTATTATGATTACTAAGAACCCTAACTGGTCAACAAAGATTCTATGGTACGAGATTAGTTACGCGAAAGGAAAGATACTATCACCCCTTAAGCTTCCTACCTAAGGTAGGTTGCATTGCTGGTTTTGTCTTAAATTGCTAAGATTTCTTTTTTGTTTCATTTTTATGGTCTTACTATAATATTCATGATTCTGGTGTCAGTGAATAAATCTGTAAAATTTAGATTAAAAGAAAAGGAAACTAATTTATTTTTATTTTTTTAGAGAAAAATAAACATTTATTGTATATCAGATTCACATTCCACATTGAAGGCCCACAAATCAAATATACCCATAAATAAATCAATGAAGATCCCTATATTTTTCCAGAATTTTCTGATATCTGAAAAGGGCTCGTTTGACCAGATATCAAAACAAAGAGGTGTGAAATAAAAGGGAAAGGCATAAAGATGTGTTTTGCCAAACACACCCCCTAAGCTATTCTTTTTTTGTTTGTTTTTGGGCTGGGTCTAGCTCAACCCGTAATATAATTATAGGTATTAGTTGAATTGAAGTTGCAAAGCCAAAGAATGCCATGCAACCGCCTCCAGATAATGAGGTGACCTACAGTTGTTATTGCAGGAGTAATGGTAATGGTCGGCGATGGCAGGGGCGTCCTTTTTTTCTTCCTGGTTTGGTAAGATGAAGAGATGAATAGTTTTCTTTGAAATGTCGTTCTTTTTCAACTGAAATGGCTATTTTCAATTTGCCCCCCTAAGTTCTGACATTTAGCAATTACGCTCTTATTCATGGAAAATCTCTATTTGTTTTTTATTTTGCCCCTGTATCAATTGTAATTAAACCCCTGGATTTCAATGCCATTTACAAAACAATCATTGATTTTCAATTTAATCAATTTATTTCTTAATTAGCTCTTCAACTTTTAATTCTTTCAAAATTGCCCCTAGAAAAATCAATTAACCCGTTATGGTATCACCTTCTATTCACTTTAGTCCTTGAACTTTAATTTCTTGCAATTTTGACCCAAATCAACCCCAAACTTTGGTATTTCTTCAATTAAGCCCTTGATTGAATTAATTAAATAAATCAAAGTTTAATTAAGTCCATAAACTTATCAATTCTTCTATTTTTTTGTCCAAATTGACTTCCAAATTTATAATTTCATCCTTATTAGTTTTTAAACTTTCAATTTGTGTTGTCTTGACCCAATTTTCAAATTATTTTTCATTCATTCATTTTTTTTATTTTTAATTGTTTTTCAAAAATAAAAAATTAGGTTATGACAATTACCTCCTCTTTATAATATTTACAATTCAAAGATGTTGGAAAATTTTGTTTTCTTTTGGATTTGCGCAATAAATTTATAAATAAAAGTAGAAATGGAAAATAACTTTTATTTCCTTCTAGAGTCTTGAAAACTTTGAAAGCAGTAGATTGTCAGATAACCTTCGCTGAGAGATGTTGAAATCGAGAAATTAGTCATATGAAAGGTGACCTACCTTATTAATGAAAAATAAAATACGAGGATTTTTCAGAAGTGGTCTAATTATTCCAGGCGACTTGCCCTTTGGTGAAAAATATGATGATTTTTCAAAAGTGATCTAATTGTTTTAGATGACCTGCCTACTAGTGAAATATACGAAGATTTTTTTAAAGTAGACTAATTGTTCCAGGCGACCTGCTCGTTGGTGAAAAATATAGAGATTTTTTGAAAGTGGTCTAATTGTTCCAGATGACCTGCTCGCTGGTGAAAAATATGAAGATTTTTTGAAAGTGGTCTAATTGTTCCAGGCGACCCACCGTTGGTGAAAAATACAAAGATTTTTCGGAAGTGGTCTAGTTGTTCTAGGCGACCTGCTCGTTGGTGAAAAATACATAGATTTTTCAGAAATGGTCTAGTTGTTCTAGGCGACCTGCTCGTTGGTGAAAAATACATAGATTTTTTGGAAGTGGTCAAATTGTTTCAGGTGACTTGGAAAATACAGAGATTTTTTGAAAGTGATCTAATTGTTCCAGACGATTTGCCCGTTGGTGAAAAATATAAAAGTTTTTCAACCTTGATCTCATTGTAATGGGTGACCTACCCAATTATGAAAGATATGAAGATTTTTTTTAGATTGGTCTAATTCTTATGGGCGACCTACCCATTGAAAAATACAAAGATTTTTTAGATGGCCGACTCAAGTGAAAAACTCAGAAGCTTTCATTGTGATGAGTGACTTTTCCAATAGAAAAATACAAAGATTTTTCAGGGGGCCTAATTCTTATGGGCGGCCTGCCTAGGTGAAAAAACTCGAAGGGTCTCATTATGATGAGTGACATTTCCAATTAAAAAATACAAAGATTTTTCAGGTGGCCTAATTCTCATAGGTGGCCTGCCAAGGTGAAAAAACTCAAAGGGTCTCATTGTTATGGGTGACTTTTCCAATTGAAAAATACGAAGATTTTTCAGGTGGCCTAATTCTCATGGGCGGCCTGCCCAAGTGAAAAAATTTCAAAAGCAAAAATTTTTCAAAACGCGTTTTCAATTCTTGGCCATTTCGAGGTGGCCTTCCTTTTGATGGATCTCGTCAGAGATTTCTTTTGCAAAATACATTGTTCAATGTTTTCGAGTTAGATGATGTGCATACACCTTTACCTGATTTGAAATATAAGCCCTAATTTCTTCTCAACCTTCTTTATCGCTTGATTGGTGAGGTCTTGTTATTTCTGATTTGAGCCCTCTTGGTCGTTTGGCTTTTAGCCCACTTGAGGTGACCTATGTAGGTCTTTTTTAGAATATTTCTAATTTTAACCCAGCTCAACCTTTATGGTGCCTATCGTGACCCATTTACTTGCTAGAAATTCTCTATCTTGTTGATTTATTTGAGAATATCATTCATTAATTTCTTGTCTAACTTCTAACAACATTCGGTGTCACTTACTGAAAAGACCAAGCTGTCTTTTGTAAGTTAGAATGCCCCCTTGTCTCATTGTAGGAAATGTTCCTTTCTACTTTTTTCGTTACCCAAAAAAATCAAATCCCCTTCTAAGCACAATATTGTTTCCTTGTACAGGTCATCGCCCCTAAGTGTGCTTTGTCAGTGCTTAGACAAATAATAGTTTTGAGTAACCCTTCTTTCCTTTCTCCTTTTTAGTTTTGGTGAAGGAATCTTTGTCTAAAATGAATTTTGAAATCTTGATTTTGCATTTTGAAAACAAAAATTGTTTTGATGTGAGTTTAAAATACTTTGCTTTTGAAAACTTGCAACTCCCTGATTATTTTTTTGTTGAGAAACAAGATTATTTGTTCTTGTGTCGATGATATTGCCATTGGTGAATGTACATCATAGTGTGACCTTCTACTTTTATGGGTTCCAAAGTGGAGGGCTCGAGAAAAAGCTCAAGGTTTTGTTTGAGATAAATTTATCTTTTTTTTAACACTTGTTTTATCAACATGAATAAAAAATGAGTAGCTTGTTCTTGATGTCATGACTCTGATGAAAAAGTACTCTTTGTAGTTTGAAAGCATTGTTTATTATTCCAAGGTTCTTGCTTGCTTGGTGGCCAAGGTTTTTTTTTTTTTATGCGTGTGGGTTGCTCATCAATGACTGAGAGAGGGGAAGTTGGGACGATGACACAGTTGCCAAAAAAAATAAGGTTAGGTTTTTTTATGTAGTGAGTCTCTCTTAGGTTTTCTTGTAATGCCTCCCCTTGATGTACTGGGATCTGTATTTATAATACAACAGTCTCATAGCATATGAGAAATAAAGTTCCAATCAAACTCATTCTCTTTTTAAAATTTAAATTTGATTATAATTTAAAACTAAATTTGAAAATGGATAAATATTATTATCTTGAGGATCTTTTCAAAATTGAATATTAGGAGAGAATGACAAAAATATATTGGAGTCTCTAGTTTTCCCATAAGTTGACAAATCACACCTTTAATCGAAATCAATCCCTGATTTTTTAATTTCAAATTTTAATCCCCTTAAAATTAAATTAAAAGCAAATGAGTCAAAATTGGGGTGTAACAAAATCAATTAAAAAAAGATAAAAAAATGAGCAAACTCAAATCTGGTTAACTTGCCAAACCCGTGACCCAAGTAATGAGATTGCGCTGACCTCATAGAAAACCATAAAAAAAAAATATAAAGTCTAATTTCAAATAAATCAAATATTGAAGGAAAAAATTGGAAAACATTCAACAAAAAAAGGATAAAAAAACCTGAGTTAATCCACTAAACCCACAACCTGAGTAATGAGACCATAATAAACGAAGCCAATGTTGAAGTATGAAATTCAAAAGACAAAAAAAAGAGAACTGAATCAATCGGGACTAACTCGTCAAACCCGTGATCCAGGTAATGAGATTAGGATCATCTCATAGAAAGTAAACCGATAAAAACTATGAAGCCTAATTTTAGATCAACCTAATATTGAATGATGAAATTGAGGAAAAAATTCAACTAAAAAAGACATAAAAAAAGAAGACTGGTGTCAACTTGAGCTTACATCTCATACATGCGACCCGGATCATGAGATGAGGATGACCGCATCGAAAAAAATAACAAAGCTTAATCCTCAACAATCCAATGCTGAAGGATGAAAACAAAAAAAAATCAATTTAAAATAATAATTAATAAAAAAATTTAAAAAATAAGAAACAAAATTGACATAAAAAATTAAGAAAATGATGTAAAATCCTCGAGCCAATCCGAGTTAGCATGTCAATGTGTGATCTAGGCCGTGTGGCCAAGATATCATCATAAAAAGAAAAAAAATGTTTGATCTTTAATACATTCAGTGTTGAACGATGAAATGAAAAATAAAATCAGTGTAAAAAAAGATAAAGAAAAGATCTATTTCGATCCAGGTTAAAATTTCATACCTGTGACCCGTGTCATGAGACTAAGATCACTTTCAAAAATTAAAAATAAAAGATCTCAATTCTAAATAAATCAAATATTGAAGTATGTAATTGAAAAAAAAGGAAGTCAATTTCAAGAAAAGAACCAAGAAAAAAAATAATTAAAAAATAAGGGTCAAATATTACATAAAAAATAAATTAAATCAAATAATAAGGGATAAAATTGAGAACAATTTTTTTTTTAAAATAAGGACCATATTTGATATAAATATCAAATAGAACAAAATTTGAAGAACTGAAATTAAGAAAGAAATTAATAAATTTTTTTGAAAACAAATAAAGAAAAATAAAAAAATAAGGAAATTGTTTCAGCTTGTAGTCAAACTATAACTCACCTTCAGTTCTATGCACAGTGCTTTCAAGTTTCAGAATGGTTGTTTTTTTGTCGATCACTCACTTGTTTTGTTAAACAATGCCCCTCTACAGTAAGAAGTGTCAATGTTCCAAGTTCTACCTTTGTGCTTTTAATTCAATATGTGTGTGACTGCGAGCTCGAGCACAATTTTGTGAGATGTTGGATCGAATTTAATGTGTTTGAAGTTGTGGTTTTATTTATTTATTTATTTACTGTTATAGTTTTAAAAATAAATTTTTAAAAAATATAAATTATAGTTTTTTTTCTTTAAAGATTTTAAACAAGAGTTTAGGGCAAACTATGGTATGTTAATTAAACAAACATAAAAAGTAAACTCTAATCCTATTAATCTTTACTGCTAACTAAGATTGTCAAAAACATTTTTTTGACACGACACGAAATATATAATATAAACTTAGATTGTAAATTCGAATCATAAAATTATAAATAAAATATTTTAACTAATCATATATTGACAATTTCAGTCAAGTAGTAAATAATAATATAACACAATTAAAATAAAAGTGAAATAAATAATATAAAAGTCCAAACATTTTAAAATACATATTTCAAATAAAAATTAATACAAGGTTTAAATAACTTAAAAATACAATACAATAAATACAATTATGTCTATAGAATTTCATTAACTAAAAATTAACAAACCTAAAACAAATAATATGTTGGCATGTCATATAAACTAAAACCATCCTTATTGCCTTTATCTTCCTCGTTAATAGAATCAATTACTCAATCTTTTGTACAGAGATTTGCTCAACCAATCTTGTCATTTACAGGATATGCAAAACTTATGGAAAGAATTCACAACAATTATTTTCAAGTAAAGCTATTGAAAGAGTATTCTGGATTCAATACATGCACCAACAAGGATGTATAGTGTATAGAGTTGGACAAAATAATAATAATAAAAAACATACATACTTATGGTTAAATTCTACAAAATCTTTACATTATTATTAAATCATTAATAAAACATACATCTAACAACCAGAGTAAATAATATGAAAGCAAAACCTAAAACATGTTAGTTTTCAGAATTTTCTATCAAATTGACCATCTATAGCATGGCTAAAACTTCCAGAGCTCTGTTGATTATGCAAGAATTCTGTTGTTCACGAGGCCTCATTATTGCCTGTTTGTGGGCTTTGATGGTTGCCACTAATTTGAATGGATTGACCTCAAAGCTCCCTTTTCGTACTGATATATCTTAATCAATATTCAATTTAATTTATTTTTTTCAAAAATGCATTCAAATCTTGCAAAATCTCATCTTTCTCTCCAATTCTCTCATTTTTCTATATATAATAAAATAAAATAATGCAAACTTTAAGAAAGCATCATAAAATTAACTTTTATGGAAAATTCAAAAAGTGGAAAGTTTATCTAGCATATTCAAGTTTTACTTGTACTGATTGACACAGGATACATTTTGATGTTGCACAAACTTATTTTCTTGGAGGCAAGATAATCTTTAACTCTTAAATAACATATTACATTTTTCTCAAGATTCATGTCGCACGTGTGTAGCATCGCGACGATCGTCTCCTATTCTTAGATATGTGTATCTATATGGAAAATATGGGAGACAAGGAATTCTTGTCTTTTATCAGTGGAAAATAGAATGGGAGTCGCCACCTAATATTTTGGTTACTAGGAACCCTAACTGGTCTCAGAGATCGGATACAGAGACTAGTTGCGTAAAGGGAAGGTATTAGCACCCTAAATACGCCCAACCTAAAGTAATCTGTATTATTTGATTGTCTGATATATGCTAAGGTCTTGTCGTGGTTTTTTAATTGTTGGTATGTCTACGGTTTTAAGAAAAGTTGTCCTTAGTAAGAAGATTCTTATCTCATCGGGTAAAACCTAACTGTTCTATGTCAACTGAAAAAAACTTCAAATGATTGCTTGGGAATTCCCAAGCATGGGTCTTTGCTCGATCCTGCAGTTTCAGCTTCGACTTTTAATATTAGGAGTACGTCTTATGTGTATGTTCGTAATCCTAGATATTAAAAGAAACAATTTTTTTTTGGATTTTTTGAAATATTGGCTAAGTTTTCGTGACTTTAATAAATTGGTCATTAAAGCTAAAATGAATGCTAAAACATACTTTTTGAAGTTTTCTTCATTGTATGAAAATACAATATGATTTTTTTTAGCTTTGTGAGATTTGGCCGTATGTGTGAAAACAAATTTTTATTTTTATTTTTCAATGTTTTGATGAAAACCGGGTATTTTAATACCGAATTTCTATCTTTACGGTGTAAAAATACAAACCAATGTTAAGCAAAATTTAGTAGAAAAATATGCGGAAAAATTATAAGTTTTTTTCAAAAAATTTTTTTGAATTTTTTCCCTTTTTTCCAGAATGGGACCGGACCCGACCCAACCATTTTGGGCTGGGTTAAACAGTGGGTCTCTCCACTATTCTCATGCAACGTGAACAATGGAGAACGAAGATGCAGAAGAAGAAGGAAGAGGAGGAGGAGGAGGGGGAAGGTGACCTGCGGTTGCTCACGATGCCGGTGGTGGCGGTGGCTGGGAAGCCCGGTGGCAGCTCTTTGAGCTTCTTCTTATTCCATGCAGAGACGCCAATCCCTGTGTCCTCTCCTTTTTTTTTTGTTTTCCCTCTCTCATTTCTCTCGTTTCTATCTCTATTTTTCTCCTCTATTCTTTCTCTCTATTCCCCCCTTTTTTTCTCTCTTTTTCTCCCTTGTTTTTTTTCTTTTTCTCCCTCTCTGTTTTTTTCTTCTCTTCATCTTTTTTTTTCTTTTTCTCTCTGCTGCTCACCTCCTTTTCTACTCTCTCTTCCCCTGTATTTATAGGCAAATACATGGGGAGAGAGGCCTACTACCCTTGTCCAATAATGGCATAAAGGTAGGGCGGCTCTAGTGTAGCTGCCCCAGGACCGCCCAAGGGGCATGTTCCCTCTATTTTTTTTACCCCGTGGTAGGCCACAGGTCAAAACTTAGGCAATTGGGGAGTCTTTGTCGGTGTCTTTTAGAGCCTTTAGGAGAAAGAGGGGGAGGAGAAAAACAGGGGAATGAAATCTTCTTCTTCCCTTGCCTCATGCATTCAGGGGAAGAAGAAGACCCACAGTGCCGTTCAAAATAACACCGTTTTGGGTTTTTTTTTAACAGTGGATGAAATGACGTCGTTTTGGACAAAACACGTAGTTTCATTTAAAAGGAAATGACGCAAAAACATGTCAAAGTCCAAATCAGTCCTCAATTTGTGATTTGTTCAATCAAATCTTAAATTGCAATTTTGATTTTAAAAAAATCAATTGCATCCCTGCCAAATTCAATCGTTGGCCCTGAAGTTGGCCGCCTTTTTCACTTTAGTTCTTGGTCTCTGATTTTTGCAATTTGACCCTCAATTGATCAATAAACTTCCAATTTCTTCAATTTAGCCCCTGATTCCGTTAATTATAGTCCCTCCATTTATGCGTGTTTTTTATTTTGGTCATTGGTTTCAGATTTCTTCAATTATGTCCCTAATTGGCCATCAAACTTCAATATTTATGCAATTAAGCCTATGATTTGACCAAATCAACTCTAAAAAATTATAATTTGACCCAGAACTTTAATTTCTTCCAATTACAGCCCAAATTGACTTCAAAATCAATTTTTCTTGCTATCAAACCCTCCATAAATTCAATTAAACCTTCAATAAAATTTAATTGAGTCCATAAACATCTGATTTTGGACTTTCTTCCTGAAATTGGATTTTCTTTGTGAACAGGGCTCTTATTAATCAACGATATACTACAAAATTTCAATCTTTGTATTTTTGAACCTCCGTAACTAAATTCTAGCCATTTTCAGGGCGCTTTGACATCCTCTTCTCATCACTATTATTTTTTGGATTTTTTTTTGTTTTTAGCTCGAATATGTTTTTGATTTTTTTGGAAGAGAAAAAAAATAAATTTGGGGAATATCCCAAAAATGGGTTATGACAATTCATGTCATGAAACATTTCAATAAATAGTTTTTTTTTTTCCGGTGCATAGAAAAAGAAAAAAATTGATGAAAGATACATTAAATATGTAAGCAATAAGAACAATTAATTCCAATGCTCGGTAAAGTTAACAAATGAAAACAAGAAAATAATGTGTTTACCAGATTTTCAACACCAGGGAGATTTCCTCTTTTCACAAAATTAACAGCAAGTTCAAGATTATTTAACTGCCAAACCACCAAAAAATAATATAAGATTGATGGCCTTCTTCCATATAATAAAACATGACAGAAAGGAGAGAATCCAGCAAGCAAACTTGGCCGCTAACGAAAGGCACAATTATTGTTTCATTTACAGTGGGAAGCAAAACCTGTCCTCTCCTATTGATTGCATAGAAGCCACCTACTGAAGAAGCATCAGTCATAAAAAATATAAGGTCTGGACTGATTTAGTTTCTATAAACAACTGGGTCAGAAGATGGAGAGAAGAGAGTGGAGAGTGGAGGCAATCATAGGCAAACAAACTAAAAGAGAGAGGGTGTTTTGAGAGAGAGAGAGTGGAAGTTGTGGAACTAGCTTCTGGTGTTAGCCTGCTAGGGTTGAGAATTTGAGATTTGAGAAAGGGGAAAGAGGAAAGGGGAGACTGGGATTGGGAAGTGACAGGACTCAGGGAGTCAATTAATTTTTGTACTTCTATCAAACTCGTAAAATGAATTCAATTTTACAGATTTAACCGAGTTTGACCAAGTTTACTAGTTTTCGAGTTTTTAACCCAATTTTTTATGTTATATACATGTTGACTCATAAAATCATATGATTTTAAAAGTGAACTCGCGATTTTGACAACACTGCTCTCCACCATAAATCATAATCTAAGTTCCTGACTGAAGATTGTCTTTTCTCTCTAGCAAGGTCTACATTCAAAATAACATATGAATTCTTGTTTCTCTGTTTTAATTCTTGACATGAAAAGCATGCCAATTGTGAATGTGAATCTGATCATTATAGTTTGTATGCATTTTTAGGTTGTTTATGCGTTAAAGTAGTGATTATCAAAGCGAAAGTAAATGACAATGATTATGAAGGCAAGCAGAAATGCATTAAAGTAATGATTATCAAAGAAAATATAAATAATGTTAAATCTTAGCTTCGTAATCGCTATTTATCTCTTCTTGATTCCTGAAATAAGAATGCAGGAAGAAGGAAAACGGTGGGACTTGAACATTGCCCCCCCCCCCCACTCCCCATAGGCAACAGGGCTGGCTTGTTCTTCCCCACCCCTAACCAGGCAAAAAAAAAAAACAAAAACCCTTTTCAAAAAATTTGCAGACAGCAGCTAACTTGAATTTGAACTGGACTGGAGAGATCAAGTGTCAACCACAAGTCATTATCTTCCATGGAATAACCAGTGCTATGGTCCATTTGTTTTTCTCCACCTCAGGAAAATAAAACAAATGCCATCACTGCCTACTCCGTGGAAGACAATAGCTTGTAATTAGCATGTTCATCATAATCCTAGCTACAGCTCAACTTGTTTTCCATGCATGAGTCCAATTCTCAGCAAGTTTTGCCCTATTTATGGAAGAAAATGCAAGCTATAAATCAACAAAAAGCAATATCAACAGATCATAGAATATAAAGTTAGTGTCTTTGGAATAACTTTGGCTTCAAGTTTAGTGATGGAATCATAGTTGGCTACGAAAATCAAACAAGATGTACTGATTATATAAAAGTATCTATGACAAGAAGAGATCGGTGGGTGCTTTTTATTTGAAGAAAAGGGGCAAAGGGAAAACCACAACCACATTAGTTTCAAAGAAAAATTAAGAAAACTCATCCAAATTATCCCAACTAAACCCCTATCTGGTTATTGATTAAAGTCATGAACTCATGCTCAGTTTGTGAGTCTGGAGTTATTTTCTTAAAATATTTAGCCTATATTTATGTAACAATATATATATATATATATATATATATATATATATATATATATATATATATATATATATATGTCACTACCAGAAAATCGGCGAAAACCAACGGAATTACCGACGAAAATAATTCCGTCTCCATTTTTGTCGGTATATACCGACAGACAATACCCATCGGTGATACGGTCGGTATATACCAACGGACGTATTCCATCGGTTTATACCGACCATATCACTGACGGATTATATAGTTTTTTTGGAAAGTTACAACGGTGTGATGACGTGGATTTTTTCCAGATAATTTTATCAATGGAATGATCGAGGGATTCAAAACGGGATCTTCGTACAGTGACGTGACACAATCACCGGCGGAATCACCGACGGGTATACCGATGGAAAGTGTCTGTCGGCGATTCCATCGGTAAAAGGCAATATATACCCACTCTGCCGACACTCTCTTCCTCTATTTCTCTTTCTTCTTTCCCTTCTTCTTCCCCATCCCACCTCTCCTCTCCCAAATTGCAGCCAACCACCCATCCCAACTCTCCCCTTCTTCTCAACACAAGCACTCAAGTTTCTTATACTTTTGTACGTGATCACAACATCCATTCTTGTGGATTTTATAATTTTCTGTTAGTAAATCTATCCTTTTTAGTTTTAACTTTTAAATGTGAATATTTTTTTTAGTATATGTATTTTGTTAACGTATGTACTTGTTTGATTGTTACTTGTCAAAGAAACTTGTAGTATGAATGTATAATTTTGTAGTTGTTATAGTTTGTTTTAGATTTTGTAAAATTATATTTGTTTGTAAATTATTGAAACTTTGTTTGAATTACACCGAATTAGATGTGTTGTGATGAAATAAATAATAACTTGTTTAATGGGTCTATTTTAATTTTTATCAATTCTATTGCGAAGTTGTGATTTCTGTAAATTTATATATGTATAAATTTGTATGGACGTTGATAGTTGATAATGAATATTTAACATAAGTGTTTTTTTAGTTTGTTGGATAATGTCAGGGCAAACCAAAATTTTTGTTATGTTTATTTTCGTAACATAGTTAATTAATACATGTTGTCGTCATAATTTTATAGAAGTTCGATAGAAGTCATGGATGTATTGGGACTCACCCCAAGAATTGCGGAGGATGAATTATTGTAACGGGGTTTAGGGTTTTATTAATTTCGCAATATCTATCCCGAGGAATTTTACTGATGGCGGTATTAGGTGTCAATGCAGGAAGTGTAAAAATAAAAAATTTCTGCATCAAAATGTTGTAACAATGCATCTTCTAACCAAAGGGTTCATGGAGCATTACTTGTGTTGGTATGCACACAGAGAACTATTTATTCCTAATGAGAGCATGGTAGAAAGGGTGGTTGGGTTAACTTCTAGTGCTAGCAACATGCATGAAGTTGGAAATGACAATAGTAATCCTTACAGGAATATGGTTATGGATGTAATGAGAATGAGTGAAGGTAATGTCAGTGAATGTCCAATCATTGAAGAAGAACCTAATGCAGATGCAACAATGTTTTTTGATCTGTTGAAAGATTTTGACGAACCATTATAGGATGGCTACACGAACCATAATAAATTATCGATCGTTGCACAGATGTTCACCGTCAAGTCAGATCACGGGTTGAGTGATGCAACTATATTATTCGATAGTTTTACCCACATTTAACTAGTATTTTACCTATGTTTTATATATAAAATACCTTGATATTCTTTGTTTTATGTTTTGAAGGCACTTTTGGATGAAAGATGCAAAAAGGAGTAAATTGGAGGTAATTGGCAGATTTGACCTTCAGTCGATGTTTTGTGCAGAGCGTGAGCTCTAGAGGTCAAAATGAAGTGATTCCAGTGGCATTAAAAAGATAACATCCATACCTTTCTGGAAATCTAAGGCAAGAAAATAAAATAAGGAAGAGCATGGAAATTATGCATTCTTCCTTCTTTTTGATTAGTTGTTCAACAAACATGCAAGGCTAAACACTTTTTTTGGTTGCAAGGACATGGAAACCTTCGGATTTCAAGAACTGTGAGATTTATTTTACCTCTTCTTTTCAGTTTATATGAGGAATATGTTTGTTTTCTTATGCTTATTTTTCCTATGATTGTTTATTTTAATTACTAGAGCGGACTCTAAGTTATTATTGTAGACAATCTATTGCTAAGTTTGATATCAAAACCAGAGTTGTGGTATATGAACTTGTGAAGCAACTGAGTTTAATAATTATGGCGGATCTACGTTATTAATCTTAGGGAGAACATTCAATCAAATCAAATATAGATTGCGGACAATTATGTTTTCTTGATTAATCAACTTATCTAGTTCTTAAGGCTGCCTTGAATTAAATTACTAGTGCGGACACTGTGGTTGTTTGCTGGTTAGGGTTAGTTATACAGCGGATCCGTTAATTAACCAATGTTGAGAAGAGATAAATATTCAGAATATAAATTGATGTCTCGTTTCCATGATCAGTTCTGATTTCTGTAGGTGGATGTGTGCTTGCGACCAAGGTTTATTCTCTTGATAATTTTCTTATTTTATTTAATTTCGCTTGATAGTTTCTATTTTCTTTTGCTTTAGCCTAGATAACGTCCATACCCCCCCCCAAAATTGCATATCATCTAGCATAAAAATCTGACTTGAACCTTCCTCGTGGGATCGACCCCTTGCTTGCTCTATGCTATCTTGTGTGTTGTGTTTGAAGCTAGGGTAATTAATTTGTGCGACCGCAACATCGCAACATTGAGTGAGGCCGGTTATGACGAGATTATCGAATGGGCGAGAAGCATTTTACCTGAAGGGAAGAAGCTGAAAGAGAACTTCTATGCTGCCAAATCCATGATGAAACCCTTCGGTTTAGGATACTAGAAAATTGACATGTGCCCTAACTTCTGCATGTTATACTACCTTGAAAATGCTGAGCTGATCGAGTGCATGACATGTGGGCATTCCCGTTACAAACCCAGAATAGGTAGACGAAAGACTCTCGTGGCATATAAAAAACTTAGATACTTCCTAATCAAACCTAGACTGTTAAGGTTATTCATGTCACTAAGGACTGCTGAGCACATGACATGGCACCAATCACATCATGCGGTTGATGGAGCATCATTCTGACGACGAAGCATGGAAACACTTTAATAGTGTGCATCCTTACTTTTCAACTGAATCAAGGAACGTGTGTCTTGGGTTGTGTACAAACGGATTCAACCCATTCGGGTCATTTGTTGCTCCTTATTCTTGTTAGCTGGTCATACTGACGGTTTATAACTTGCCACTAGGGATGTGTATGAGGCCAGAGTTCATGTTTTTATCTATGGTCATACCAGGTCTGAGCAGTCCGGGGTGGAATATAGATGTTTGTCTCGACTGTTGGTTGATGAGTTGACGCAGTTGTGGTCTTTTGGAGCTTTGACTTATGATATCTCAAGGAAACAGAATTTTGTTATGAGAGCGGCTTTGATGTGGACTATCAATGATTTCCCAGCTTATGGAATGGTTTTTGGTTGGAGCACGCATGGAAAACTAGCATGTCCATATTGTATGGAGAAAAACAAGGCATTCATGCTAACAAACAGGGGTAAAGCTTCTTTTTTTAACTATCACCGTCATTTCTTGCCATCGAATCACAGGTACAGAAAGAACAAATTTTTTTTTTATTGGTAGAGTTGAAAAGGATGTTGCACCCCCGCGTCTTTTTGGTGAAGAATTGCATGATGTTGTGTCAGAGTATAGTGACATTGTGTTTGGTCTCCAATCAGGTAAGTAGAAGTTTCTTGGTTTTGGTTTGACCCATAATTGGGTGAAGCGAAGTATCTTTTGGGAGCTTCCTTATTAGAAGACCAATATTCTCTGCCATAACCTTGACATCATGCAGATTGAAAAGAACGTGTTTGAGAACATTTTTAACACCGTCATGGATGTGAATGGGAAGAAAAAGAACAACATCAAGGCTAGATTGGATGTAGTGTTGTTGTGTAACCGTAAAAATATGGAGTTGGTTTGTGATGGGTCACTGGTCGCAAAACTAAGAGCAAGCTTCGTGTTAGAGAAAAACACACAACTACTAGTCTACAAATGGCTTAAGAGTCTGCGTTTCCCTGATGGACATGCCTCGAACATATCAAGGCTGGTTAATACGGAGGAATGCAGATTATATGGAATGAAGAGTCATGACTGCCATCTGTTTATGCAAACACTCATCCCATTAGCTTTTCGTGATTTGTTGCCAAAGGGGATATGGGATGCACTCACGGAGATCAATCATTTCTTCAGAGATATATGCTCAAGCAAGTTGAATGTTGATCACATTGAAAGGCTTGAAACGAATATTGTCGAGACAATATGCAAACTTGAGATGATATTCCCTCCATCATTTTTTTATTCAATGGAGCATCTACCCGTACATTTACCGTTTGAGATAAAAGTTGGAGGACTGGTTTAGTACAGATGGATGTATCCATTCGAGAGGTTATATATTACAATTGTTATGTAATTCATAATTAAATATTTTTTCTTTTTTTAATTGATAATTTTTGATTAATTCTATATATGCAGGTACTTGTTCAATCTTAAAAAAAGGTTAAGAACAAGGTGTATGTTGAGGCGTCAATATATGAGACCTATATTTTTGAGGAGATCTCAACATTTATCTCATACTATTTCGAACCTCATTTGAGAATGAGGATCAACCGTGTTCCACGGCATGATGATGGTGGTGAAGTGCCTTCAAGTGGGAACTTGTCATTATTCTCCAATCCTGAACGATCCACACCTAAAAATGCCGTGAGGGGAAGATATTTGTCTGAAATAGAGTTCAGACAAGCACACAATTATGTTCTATTTAACTATGATGAGCTGAGACCTTTTATTAAATAAGTAGATGTTCGACTTAAACTTTATCAAGAGTGTACTATTTATATATTGTGATACCATAAACTCATATAATTTGGAACAACCTTGCAGGTAACATCGAAGATACTTACTGTCCAATAACTCACAGCTGACCAAATCCCAAATCTTTTAATTACAAGATGAACAATTTGCCACGTGGTTTAGAACACATGTAAGTCCTATCACAAACTCATTATCTCTTGTAATGTAATTAATTGTACGTCAATATTACAGAATATCAGTTTATTGATTATTGTTGTATTTGATATACAAGGTTTATCAAATGGGAGGTAGTGCTGCTATTTCACTATCTTTACTAAGCATGGGCCCTGAAAGAAAAGTCAAGTGCTATAACGGGTATTTTGTTAATGGATATGTCTTTCATACTAAAGAATACGGGCATGGAAGAAAGACATTCAACAGCGGTGTTTGTATTAAGGGATTGACTTCTAGTGAGTTTGAAGTTGACTACTATGGTAGATTGGAAGAGGTTATCGAACTGCAATATCATAGCGAGCAGAATAGAGTGTTTTTATTCAAATGTTATTGGTACGACATAACTGACAGAGGAATCATAGTAGATCCTCAATATGGTCTCATTGAAATCAACTCAAAAGATAGACACCGCAACGTAAATGATGCCTTTGTTTTCACAAAGCAATGCTAACAAGTTTATTACACATACATCCTTTTCTTTAGAAAAGACTGATCAAGAGTTGATTGGTTATCCGTTTTAAAAACCAAACCTAGGGGTCGTGTCGAGGTTGTTCAGGATGAGAACGAAGACATAAGTATGATAGATGAAGTCTTTCAAGCTAGTGAGTTGGTTGAACCATACTAAGTTGCTCATTCGATTAACTTAGAAGAAAATTTGAATTTTCATGTTTTCGACGATAGTCTTGTTGATGTTAACGCAGAGGAGTTGAATGTTGTTTTGAGCTCTAGTGGACTAAAGAATGTTTATGAAGAAGATGATAACCACATTGAAGAGTGCGATGAAGCTGATAACAATTCAATTGAGGACGAAGATGAAAATTCTGACTAAATATGTTGTAAAACCTTATTTTTATAATGTAATATTAAGGATGATATTCTGGAACATGAAATATTTATTTTATAATTGTCAGCTCTTGTTATTGTGTTGTGCATGTTGTAAGTTTGCAATTCAAGCTTTTGTGCAGGAGGATAGATAGGCATACAAACAGAACTTGCAAAAGCTTGACAATTTTACTGACGGCTATACCGATGGATTGGTACCCGTCGGTATTTTACCGAGAGTTGCAAAACAATTACAGCATTTTGCCACAATCACCGACGACTATACCGGCGGATTGGTACCCGTCAGTATTTTACCAAGAGTTGCAAAAAAATTATAGCATTTTGCCATAATCACTGACAGCTTGGTACCTGTCGGTAATTTACTGAGAGTTGCAAAAAAATTACAGCCCCTGCTATAAATACCGACGGATTTCCCGACACCTTCACCGACAAACGACGCATATTCCAACGCGTGCAACTGTCAAACTGCCTGGTCGATCGGCACAGTTACCAACGGATTTGCCGACGGACGCGGAAAATCCAATGCATGCGTGCTCTGACACAGTTACCGACAGATTTGCCTACGGACGTCGAAAATCTGGAGGGATTTTCAAAATTTTGGTGCGAAAGTCAATTAAATACCGACGGAAATTACCAACGGAATTTAATGCCATTGCCCAAAAAAATATTATTCTATTGTTCGTCGGTAATTCCATTAGAAAAATTGTAGTATAAACCCCCCAACCCCCCCTGCGCGTGGTTCATTTTTTCTCCGTTCCTCATTTCATCTTCTATTCTCCTCTCCATTTTGTGTTAAGTTTTTGCAAGAGTTTGTGCGAGTTTTTATTGTTTTGTTTGTAGTTTTCAACATATTAAAAGGTATGTATTCTCCTTTCTTTATCTTTGTATTTTTTTACTTTTTTTTAATTATGATTGTTTTTGTGGTGTTCTTTGTTTTGTGTATTGTTTGTAGATAAAATCTTGAAATCAACACACTATAAAGGTAAACATTTTTCATTCCTAAATTTATTTTGAATTTATGTAGTGTTCTTTAGTTTTGTGTATTGTTTGTTTTGTGTAGTGTTCTTTAGTTTTTTCTTTTTATTTGTTAAATTTATTTTATTGTTTGTATTGCCATAATACCTTGAAAATTTTGTTAAATTTGAATTGTTATTGTTGAATTTACCTTTAAAATGTTAATTGAAATATAGAATTAAATTTAATTAGTTTATCTTAATTTTATGATATTATTGTTTGTTATGTTTTTTATTATTTTGAATAATTTTAATTGTTATTTATGAATTTGTATTGATGTTAGTTGAAAATATATAGATGTTGAATTTCTATAGTTGTTAGGTTGTATAGAGTTGATTTTGCAATATTTGTGTAATTATCAATATTTGTAGGAATGAAAACTGTGGGTAGTCTCTAAAATAGGGGAGGTGCTGACGAATGTTTTTAAATAATTGAATTTAATTATTTAATTATTCGTATAAATTTATGTAGATGTGTTAAATAAAAATTTAATTATTTTATTGTTTGTATTGTAATAATTATTTGATAATTTAGTCTCTTTTAATTGTTATTGTTGAATTTTCCATTGAAATGATAATTGGAAATGAAGAATTAAATTTCATTGTCTTATCTCAATTTTATTCTATTATTGATTGTTATGTTTTTTTATTATTTCCATTAATTTTAATTGTCATTTATGCATTTCTATAGATGTTAGTTGAAAATATATGGTTGTCAAATTTATATAGATGTTATGTTTTATATAAGATATTCCAATGGAGTCAATTGGGTTGTGGTTATTGTAAAGATTTGCAGGTTTGAAAACTGTGGGTAGTCTCCAGTATAGGGGAGGTGCTGCCAAATTTTTTTTAAATAATCAAAGTTAATTATGTAATTATTCATATAAATTTGTGTAGATGCGTAGAATGAAATCTACAACACGTCGTCAGCAGATGGTTGCAGCTAGTTCTTCTAGCAGCAAGGAGGACTTATCCTTAGGTGCTGCTGATCATGACGAGGCATCTGCGCCAACTTGTGATGCTGCCTCTTCTAGCGCGGTTTCACAGCGTAGAGACAATGTGCCTTCATAGTGGGGTCAATTCACTCACAAGTACCAGGCACAATGAAAGGATGACCTTTCAATGTTAGTTTGTTTAGGTTTTAGTTATATATATATATATATATATAACATAATTTATGAACAAGTAATAATATTTTATTAATTTTATTTAATTTCAGGTTCACAAACATTGAGGTTGCCCGGACAATAACATCAGCGTTTAAATCATCGATGGAGATTCCATTGTTTCAATGGAGTTAGGTTTCCAGACATCCTGAGTGGAAACCTAATATCGATACATGGTTTCGACGATTTCAGGTAGGAGTTAAATTTTAATTTCCAGCTTATTTTTAATAAATTATTTTTATAATTTTATATCTTGTACTATTTTTATTTTAAATGAATTATTTATATACACAACATAAATTTGAGTGGGATATCGCGGATAACAAGTGAGGAGGGTATGGGAGAATCACGCGGCAACTAGGTAACATCGAAAATAATATTTATTTTTGTTTTATAATTTTATGTTCTAAATTCTAATTTGTTACTATGGAAGTAGGTTGTGTGATTTCTGATATGACACAAATAAAAAGCAAAAAGATATGCGAGAGATAACAATCTTGAAGGATGGAATGAGGTGGCGGTTTGGCAGAAATTAAAATCGCCATTCATCTTGGGGGATATATGGATAACATATATTGAGCACGTGACGTCTGAGCTGTTCTTACGACGCTCACAGTCCGGCGCTAACAACCGGAACCGACAAATTCATGGTTCGGTGACCACGCATACTGGCGGCTTCGTCCCGTTCAGCACACATGCGAAGCGGATGGTAAGATTAATTTAAATGAAATATATCATTAATTAATTTGTTGCTTATAAATATATTTAACTTGCAACCTTTTTTTTCCTTACAGGCTGCATCTCTTGGACGTGAACCAAGTCCAATGGAGCTGTTTGTAGAGATGCACGTGCGGAGTCAGGACCGCTAAAAGGGGGTGCAACAGTTCGTGGACAGCCATGCTCAGCACTTCATGGTATGTTCGTTCAATCATTTTATTTTAAAAGTTATTATTTTCTTAAATTGAATATGATGATTTTTTTTTAAAAAAAAATTTCAGGAGACCTGTAATAGCCGGTTGAGGGAGAGATATGGGGACGATCCTTCGACCGATCCGGATTTCAATTCGGATTTGTGGATGGTAGGATCGTCTGGTGGACCTGATAAAAATCAGGTCTACGGGCTCTCCAACACCATGACCAAAAACTTGCAGTCGACCTGTAGTGTCTCAACCGTTGGGAGCTCTCCATCAGTATCGAGCACCCAGTCTGAGGAGTTCATGACCTTGAAACAACAATAGGAATGACTCTCGATGGATTATGATCAGCTCCGTCAAATGATCATAAAGATTAGATCAAGGATGCGTGATGATACATGTGCAACCTGACACGACTAAAAGATTGATGTCTTCTTCCAAATGTATGAGTGTCGAAGTAATAAATAACTCGGCAAGACCGGGGTCGAACCACAAGGAGGTTAACTATATAAATTATAAATAACAACAATACAACAGCAACAACAACAAGAATAATAATAATAGTAATAATAGTAATAGTAATAACAACAACAACAACAACAACAACAAGAAGTTGATAAGAACTTTGAGATGGAAGATTAATGTGAGGATTAAACAATGATAAAATCAATTGTCAAGGTTAGAGGATCCACTAATGGTATTCAAACAAGTATAGTATAAACTCTTATTATTCAATTGGAAACCACACACAATAGAGGTTCCAATCGGATTATAAATTGTTAACATGATTACATTAGTTATCTTATTCGAATAATGCTAATACTTGTAAATGTTGTCAGGCATTTATGATTATAACTTATGTTAACAACAAATCAAGTTCCTTTCATAGCGCAAGTGTCGATTATACCATATGGTTTGGGCTATGAAAGTGCCAAGTATTTATTGTACCAAGGGTTATACAACATAAATCTAGATTAACCATTTAACAAGCAAAGTATTAAAAGTGAACAAGATAACAAATATAAAACATGTTAGTATCAAACATTAAGGTCCATGTTGAGTTTATACTATACTTATTCTTACACCATTAGTGTAACCTTTTCACCTTGACATAATAAACTTAGCTAAACATAATGAAGAAGAGAAACATAAATAAACAAGATAAGAACATAAATAAGATATAAGTTAACTAAGTAAAGGAAAGGAAATGAAAAGCATAAATAAGAGATTAATATAAACAAAACTTCAGCATTACAAAAATATAAAGAGAAAGCAAGAACATGATCTTGATCAGAAAACCAAGATGCCTAAATGCATGGCAAATGCCTCCTTTTATAGGCGAAAATTTAGAACTATTGATTTGATGACTAATTGTTGAGTGGGTGGCCACATCTTGACTTGGTGACAATCCTTATCTTCTTGTCTGAACAAAACGTCATTGATAACATCAGAATTTGAACATACTTAAATCATGAAAGTTCTAGGAAATTGTCTCAGCTTTACAACAAAAAAACGAATCAGTGCATTTGGACTTCTAGAACTCAAGATATGGGCTAAACACTGAACAGTGTCTAGGCTACAGGAAAGATTCTGACTTCTCTGTTGTTGCAAAGATTTGGACTTCCAAACAACAGAATTGAGTCTTGCACTTTCCATAAATGTTTTAGGCCTATGTCTTAGCTTTCTAGCCATATAAACCAAATTGAAATCCAAGATCTACAGCTCCATATATGACCCAATGATTGAACAGTGTTCCAGTTTGGACTGAACCAACATCTCTTTTCTAAGCTTAACCCTCTCTTTGTCTTCTCAATTTCAGTAGTTCAACTCATCAATCAATCCTTTGATTTATGTGATAGGCCTGTATTTAAGATGAATATTTACCATAAATTAAAGGTATCTTATAGTATCAGACTTGTTATTATAAAACATGCTTTAGTTAAGGAGTTATTGATACTTTAAATGCAAAATGATGATATAAAACCTTGATAAAAATGCACTTTTAAGTACTAATCATAACCTCTTTTTGGTCGTACGGTCCTGGAAACAACCAGCCTCCTCCTCCTCCTCCAGCTCCGCCGCTATTCTAGTTTAATTTTGTTTTTTAAACATATTAAATTTGTAATGAATATTTGGACGAATATTATTTAACATTATTTTTAGATTTTTTATGTTTAATACAATTTTATTTGGTTATTTAGTTTTTTTTTACTATTAATAAATAATTTTTTTCAAATATTTTAAATAAATACCGATGGCTTTACAGATGGAACCCGACCGTCAGTGTTTTACCGAGAGTTGCAAAAAAATTACCACTCATGCCACAATTACCAACGGATATATTCCGTCGGTGTTCACCATTACTATTACCGACGGAATATATGCGTCGGTATTTGACAATATTACCGATAGAATATATCCGTCGGTATTTAACAGAGAGTTCTGAAATATTTATCGCCCATGCTACAATCATTGACTAATTTTCCATCGGTGATTACCGTTGAAAATACAGATGGAATGATTCCGTCGGTAAAGTTCTCGCGAGAATTTTTTTTGGCTCGCTTCGCCGTCTATAATACCGTTGGTGTTTTGTTTTTTTTAATTTCTAACAGAATGAGCGACGGACTGAAAAATTACCGACGATCAATATTCTGACAGATGGATTCTGTTGGTGAGCCTGTCGGTAAAAATATTACCGACGGTTTGCATGCCTCACACCAACTAAAAAAATTGAATTGAAACAAGATAAGTTGCTAGCATAGTTTCTATTTTTTTTTTAATTATCTAGAGTTTCAAATCCATTTGGGTTGTAGAATCATATTGGAGTTGGCTAGCACATGCACGCCAGCATGTGAGAAAGGTCATCACATTTAGGCTACACATGCAACGTTCTCCAAGCTTTGATGACGACCTTTCTTGGTGTCGATGGAATTGGCTTGAAAGCAGTTCTCTCCCATGTCAGCACATGTTGGCACTGTAACCACGACCTGGATCCAACTACCCTTTTTCTTTTTTCCTTTTTTTTCTCACTCTAGATTCTCGTGCTTATCTTGAAAGAAAACAAAATATTATTCCGTCCATAGTAGTTTATTAGAGGGGCCATAATGTTTTTGTATAAGAATTAGTTTTTTTTTTTGTAATTTTAATTTAATGTTACATGGGTTTCATCATGGGTTTAGCAACATAAAAGTTCTATTTTAGCTTATTCTTTTTAGGTAAAATGCTTCTCGTTCATTCGACAATTCTATCGTAACTGACCTCACTTAGCCCATGCTCTGACTTGATGATGAACACTTGTGCAACGATCAATAATTTATTGTGATTTGTGCACCCATCTCATAATGGTTTGTTGAAGTCTTTTAAAAGATCAAAAAACCAGGTCCTATCTGCATTTGGTTGTTGTTGCTGTTTGTATAGAAAAATAAAGGAAGAAGAAGAAATAATGGAGGGGGAGATGAGGCACTACCAGAAATTCGCTAAATAGCAACGGATTTACCGACAGAATATGTCTGTTGGTAATTTAAGGTCGAAAGTACCAACAAAAACATTTCCGTCTGTAATTCAGTCGGTAACTATAGACAGACATTGTTACCGACTGAATTACAGACGGAAAAGTTTTCAAATTAAAAAAAAGGCGGGTCGTTGATGTGGAGGTTTTGGCGGGTTATTTTTTCCGCTGGATTCAAAAAGATAACTCATACAGTGATGTGACTGATTGGCCATTTAAAATGCTGACAGAATCACTGAGGGATTTGAAATGGCAGATCCATACGGTGACGTGTCGATTTTTCCATCAGAATCACCGATGAAAAATCCATCGGTGAAACCATCGGAAAAAGTTAATATATGTCCGCTCTACCGACCATCTTCTCCCCTATTTCTCCTTCTTCTTCCTAATCCCAACTCTCCCCATCTGCAAACAACCAGCCCCCCTCCCCCCAAACAAAAATCTCCCTCATATCAGCACAACAAGTTATATAGCTTGAAGTTTTGTGGTCACAACATCCATATTCTGATTTACCGACGGATTTTATCAATTTTTGTAAGTAATTCTATCTTTTTAAATTTTAACATTTAATTAAATGTCAACTTTATTGTTTTTTTAGTATATGTATTTTGTTAGTAGATGTACATGTTTTATTGTTATTTCTTAAACAAACTTGTAGTATATGAATGTATAATTTTATACCTGTTATGGTTTGTTTTAGATTTTATAAGATTGTATTTGTTTGTAAATTGTTAAAACTTTATGGAACTACTGAATTACATGTGCTGTTTTGAAATAATTAATAGCTTGCTTAATGAGTCCGTTTAAAGTTTTATCAATGGTATTGTGGAATGGTAATTTCCTTAAATTTATATATATTAATTTGTATGGACGGTGATAAATTATGATGAATATTTAATATTTATGAGAAGTTGTGATTGGTTTGTTGGATAATCTCGAGGTAAAGTAATATTTTTGCAAGTTTATTTACCTAAATTAGTTAATTAATATGTACATGATGTCATCATAATTTTATAGAGGTTCGATATAAGTCATGGATGATCGTTCATGGTTGTATCAAGATTCACCCCAAGGATTGCGGAGGATTGATTATTGTAATGGGGTTCAGGGTTTTATTAATTTTGCAACATCTATTCCCAGAAATTTTACTGGAGGCGTTATTAGGTGTCCATGCAGGAAGTGTCAAAATAAAAAATATCTGAATCCAGATGTTGTAATGATGCATTTCTATATAAAGGGTTTATGGAGAATTACCAGTGTTGGTATACACATGGAGAAGTATTTGTTAGTAAGAGGAGAATGGGAGAAACGGTCGTTGGGTCTACTTCTAGTGCAAGCAACGTGCATGAAGCGGCAAATGACAATACTAATCCTTACAAAAATATGGTTATGGATGCAATGAGAATGAATCAAGGTAATGTCAGTCAATGTCCAATTGTAGAAAAAGAACCTAATGCAGATGCAGCTAGGTTTTTTGATTTGTTGAAAGATTCTGACAAACCATTATAGGATGGCTGCACAAACCACAGTAAATTATCTGCTATAGCACATGTGTTCACCATCAAGTCAGATCACGGGTTGAGTGGGGCCGGGTATGATAAAATTATTGAATGGGTGAGAAGTATTTACCTGAAGGGAACAGACTGAAAGAGAACTTCTATGTTGCGAAGTCCATGATGAAACCCCTCGGTTTAGGATACCAGAAAATTGACACGTGCCCTAACTTCTGCATGTTACACTACCTTGAAAATGCTGAGATGACCGAGTGCATGACATGCGGGCATTCCCATTACAAACCTAGAACTGGCAGGGGAAAGACTCTAGTGGCATATAAAAAACTTAGATACTTCCCGATCACACGTAGACTGTAGAGGTTATTCATGTCACCAAGGACTGCTGAGCACATGACATGGCACCAAGCACATGATGCGGTTGATGGAGTAATGGTGCATCCTTCTGACGGTGAAGCATGGAAACACTTTAACAGTGTTCATCCTCACTTTTCAGCTGAATCAAGGAATGTGCGTCTTGGGTTGTGTACAAATGAATTCAACCCATTTGGGTCATTTGCTTCTCCTTATTCTTGTTGGCCGGTCATACTCACAGTTTATAACTTGCCACCGGGAATGTGTATGAGGTCGGAGTTCATGTTTTTATCTACTTTCATACCCGGTCCAAGCAGCCCGGGGCGGAATATAGATGTTTGTCTTCGACCGTTGATTGATGAGTTGGCGCAGTTGTGGTCCTCCGGAGCTCTGACTTATGATATATCGAGGAAACAAAATTTCCTTATGAGGGCGGCTTTGATGTGGACTATCAATGATTTTCCAGCTTATGAAATGCTTTCTGGTTGGAGCACGCATGGGAAACTCGCATGTCCATACTACATGGAAAACAACAAGGCATTCACGCTAGCAAACAGAGGTAAAGCTTCCTTTTTTGACTGTCACTGTCGCTTCTT
>Ga0325410_1001056_pt1 | contig 30017 bp, 12 predicted proteins | sample PopdelMetagenome_16_FD_206182 | JGI IMG/M metagenome (GOLD analysis project Ga0325410, IMG submission 206182) | Populus deltoides microbial communities from Bellville, Georgia, United States - Xylem-PdIQD-R3 | ecosystem: Host-associated > Plants > Phyllosphere > Stem > Wood/Secondary xylem...
AAACACTCAATTTTATTGTTTATTAAAATATGTAAATCAAGCTTACACATTTATCACATAAAAAAAAGAAACATTATTTCCAAGTCAAGTAGAAATTAAAAGATAAATGAAACGATAAATAATAAGATGTTAGTGAGTTATTGTGATTTTAATATTGGATCTCATGTTGAGTTCTCTAAATGTGTCTTAGAATATTTTCTTGTTATTTCTTATTGTTTAGTAACAATTGATTTTTTCTTAGATAGATTCCTAAAATGAGCTCAATCAAATAATAATTAATTTATGATTTTAAGCCTTTAGTGTATAGATACGATTGTGGATTAAAGACACCAATGCAAACTTATGGACAAAAGATCATCTAGGAGTGAAGCCATATGCATGCCCTAATCCCATACAAAAATAACGTTTTGTTACTGTTCTAAGATAGAAAAAACAGAGACAATGAAAACAAAAATATATTGATTGAAAAGATAAAGATAAAGACATAAAAATAAATCTATCTCGAAAATAATTTTGGAGTGAATTTTTGTACTTTCAAAATAAAAAGGTACAGAGAAGACATGTCTTCAAAGACAATATTTTTTTTATTTTTTATTTTTAAAATATCCTTATAAAAATATCTTAATTTCAAAATTGTTCAACTAAGACATGTAAGAATAAAATGATTATTATCATAATTTTAAAATCCAACTTGGTGGTCGATCCGGGGCAAAGCTCGGGTCATTGGTCAAGACCTGGGTTACGGGTCATGTTGACCTAGGTTGACTCAAGTTAGTGTAAGAATAAAAGTGGCTATTATCATAATCTTAAAACTCGATTTGAGGACGACTCGAAGCAAGGCCTGAGTCACGAGTGAGGTTGACTTGGATCAATATAAGGATAAAAGTAATTAGTATCATAGTTTTAAAAATCGACACAGGAGATGACACGAGACAAGGTTTGGGTTAATATAAGAATAAAATAGGTTATTATCATAGTTTTAAAGCTCGATTTAGGGGTCAACCAAGGGTAAGGCCTAAGTCACAAACCGAGAGGGTTAGTCTAGGTTGATTCAGATCAATGTAAGGATAAAAGTTATTATTATCATAGTTTTAAAACCTGACTCAATAGTTTATCAAGGCAAGGCTTAAGTCATGGATGGTAAGGGTTAACATGGGTTGACCTGAGTCAATAAATGGATAATAATGGTTACTATCATAATCTTAAAACTCGACTCGGGAGCCAACTCAATTCGGGAGTCAACCCGAGATAAGGTTCAGGTCTCGAGTTGGAAGGGTCAATCAGGTTGATCTAAAGCTTTTTTAAAAATAATCAAAGCAATCTTGTTTTGACAAAAAAAATTAAAAAAAGTCAACGATTTTTTTACCTGTGTTTTATTCTAAGTTGACCTGGGTTTTTGACCAGTTAAGGTCAATTCAATCTTTCCTCTATTTTCTCTTAAACTCGAACCAATCCAGGCCCTAGGTTGACCCAATTCTGAGTCAACTCGCTAGATCAATCGTGATTTTATAATTAGGGTTATTATTATATTACTAATTTCAACACTCAATATAAACTACAAAAAAATATGTAATTATTTTTTTCAATATGTAAGTTTGACAACAATATATATTAAGAGTAAAATAATTTTTTTTATATTTTTTTTTCTTTTTTGTCCACCATAACCAAACAATATACAAAGACAATCATTTTTTCTTGTACACCACCACCAAATACAATTTTGTCATTGTCTCATTTTTTGTCATGTTTCCTCTCTCTCCATCCTCTCCACCTTTTCTATCTTCGAGCCGTAACAAAACGCTAACAAAGTGAAAATCAATTTCAAATTTAGAGATTTTTTAGTTTAAGAAAACAAAAAATAAATTAAAAAAAAGTGATAATTGGGTTGAAACAATAAAGAAAGAGAGTTGCACAATAAAAATCAATAATTGATGATTGAAAACCTAGGCAAAATGTTGTCGAAAAAGTAGCAACAATGTGATGCAAATAGTAATTGGATGGATTAAAGGTGGAGCAAGACATTTGGTGCAAGAAATGAGGTGAAGGAGAGGCAAATTTAGTATTTGAAGATTGTTGTGTGTATTTTATAGTTGCTTTGTGTTGTTTCATGATTTCTTGGTTATGCTATATTTTTTTTTTATTTCTGTTAGATTTTTGCAATGTGAGTTCGTAGAAGGTTAGAATCCAAAATTTTATAGCACATTTATAGAAATTAAAATTGGATATCATTTGTTGTGGTTTTTTGTTTTTGTTTTGATTAGTGAATGCAATAAAAACTTTCCCAATGCAAATGTGTTTGAAAAACAAAACTAATTGAATTTTATCTAGTCTTAGGTATATAAATGACAATTCGAGTGCATAGAATTCCAACTTAATAAATCAAATGCTTTAAATTGAGAAAGGACAATAAAACAACATCTAAAATTCATTCAAATAACAAAGATAATACAAAATAATAATAATAATAATAATAATAATAATAATAATAATATGATTTTCTTTCAAAGAACAAGATAGAACACAACTGAAAACCATATTATGCATAACAAAAAAATAATAATTCTTAGTTAATCAAAACATAATATAGTTATCATTATTAAGTTCACAATTTCATTATTTTTTCAATGTATGTTGAATCTAAATATAGGTTTAATAATTGATTTTAACTTTCGCAATTTCATTATTTTTTCAATGTATGTTGAATCTAAATATAGGTTTAATAATTGATTTTAACTCTTTCTCGAGTTAATAAAATACGTGATTCAGATGCCACCTTTTGTTTCATCTTCTCTAGATGACTCAATAATTTTCTGGTTAGGCTATGGCTATAAAATCTTAAAAATTTTACTTGGTCATCATAATCAAGACATGAACTCACATTCAAGATTATATATTTAGTTTTTAAATTAACATATATGCATCTACCTTCAAACTTATTCATACTTGTTTCTCTAGTTGTGCCTCTCCTTTTAATTCTTCAACTATATTTTCACTTTTTTTCTTAAATAATAAGACCTTCATTAGGTTTAAAAACCACAACATTGCCTTCCCTTTTAAATTTAGCTCTGACCTTTACATTTGCATCTAACTCAATTGCATACCCACCATGGTTGTCAAAATCACAACTTGACTCGTAAAATCATAGTCAATCTATATATAACATGCAAAATTAGGTTAAAAACTCGAAAACTATCAAACTCGGTCAACTTGGACCAAGTTGACGAGTTTGATAAAAGTAAGGAAATTAATTGATTCCCCTCCCCGTCCATCACTCACTCCCTAGTCCCAGTCTCCCTTTTCCCCTTTGCCTGGTTCCACAACTTTCACTCTCTTTTTCTTTCTCTTTAAACACCCTTTTCTTTTCTTTACTTCATTTGCCTATGTTCTTCCTCAAGTCTCTACTCACGAGTCACCATCTTTTATCTGACTTACTTGAGTGGAAAAGAACAAAAAATTGATGCACATTTTTCTTTTTCATCAGCCAGTCATGACATATAGAATTCCCTAAGAGTTTCAAAAGTCACCCTTTCCTTTCCCTGAATAGGTTATTTGGAATTTTCCAGTCCTTTGATGAACCATCTTAACTGTTCTAAGAGGGAGACAAAGCCTATTTCTAGAATTAGGATTAGTGATTTAAAATATATAACCCTATTTGGCTCATAACTAAAGATCCAAATCCCTCCCTTTCCCCTATCATTTTTTTCACCAACAGATCAATCTCCCAAATCTCTAGGTGAATTTGATATTAAAAAAAGAAACTCTCAATTAGGTTCTTTCTCTTTTGGGTTTTCCCCTTCTCTAGTGAAAAAATCATTATTCGAATCCACTAATTCGGGTATGGAAACTCCTAATTCTCCCCGGTCTTCTCTGGGTGTGTTTCTGCTAGTGAAATAGAGCTCTTTGAGGATTATACTTGTGTAATAACCCACTGACTTATTCCTAGAACTACTCATATTTTTTATAATTGCATTGTCGAGAGTTGTTGTTGTGTTGTTGGCTTCTCTAGTTCTTTAAAGAAAGACAATAATATATTTTTGGGTGATGGGTCAAGTTACCTACCTAATAATTTCTTAAGCTTTTGCTTTGCTTACAAAAACAATCTTAAGCAGGAAAACTATGCTAAGCTTGTTAATTTAAATATTAAATATGGAAATTTGGTTCAAACATAGGAATATAATTATTTAGCTTCCTCATAAACAAAAAAGTTTTCATAATATTTATGCTATGCACATTGTATTATATTGTATTTTTAAGTTATTTAAACTATTTATGAATTTTTATTTTAACTATATATTTTAAGGTGTTTGGACTTTTATATTGTTTATTTCACTTTTATTTTAATTATGTTATATTATTATTTACTACTTGATTGGAATTGTCAATATATAATTATTTTAAATATTTTATTGATTTTATGATTTTACGATTTTACGATTCAAGTTTACGATCTGAGTTTATATTGTATATTCTGTGTTGTGTCAAAAAAACGATTTTGACAGTCTTGATCCCCACAACCTTTTTCAGCAACAACTTCATTTTCATTAGGTTTATAACAACAACATTGCCCCTCTTTCTGCTACTCACTCTAGCTGTAGCTCTAGCCTTTAAATGTGCCTCTCTCTGTCCTTTTGCCTCTACGATCATAAGTAAATTTTTTTTTCTTAATAGCATTTCCATAACCTTCTTTAATAACAACTTTAATTTTATTAGGTTTGTAAACAATACTATTGCCTCTCCCTCTCTTCGCACCTTTAGGTTCATAAATATTTATAACTTTTTTTTTTACTTACATTGGCTTGTTTCTTTGTCAATTTCTCTAGACAAATCTTGCAATTATACTCCTTTTTTATGATATTATATTCCCATTACTCTTCCCTTCTTCGTCAATGTTATGTCATCGCTAGACTATTCATGTTGTTTTATAATCCTCGACTTCGTTATCCTGCATGTTTGTTTATCAATCACTAGAGAACTAATAACTCATTTTCTAGTAACTAGCTAAAATTTTAGACCCGCAACATTCTTAATTGGGTTATTGTAAGATAACTCTGATTTTTTCTATGGAATTGATGAACATAATTAATAAGGGATAATAGCATTTCATGAATCTATAGTCTTTTATTCCTTTTTTTTTTAGTAATTATACTAATAAGATTTGATTAATCAAAGACCTCTATTAGTTTTGTTATGTTTGCACCTAAAATAAACATGCATATGTTAATTATATAAAACAATTATTGTTCACCAAAAAGGGAATAGAACTGAAATCGGTTTGAAATAGAAAAGTCAACAAAGTTAAAAGAGTCTTTGATCAACTAGGAGAGTTGAAAAAGTAGTTGATTAGTCAATCAAGTGACTAGCAGTCATGATTGATAAAAAAAAAAAGCGATCAACCAACATAATTTTAATGCGTGTAGATAATCAAAAGATGCAGTCCTATTAAAAGTCAGAGTCCTCAATAGAATAACTAATCAAAAGTCAAATATTAGCCTATGATTCATGTATCCATCAATAAATGATGAGTTTAACCTGTATTAAGATTTAATAAACCTTTTTATCTGATATCAATATATGTATAGGATTAGAATTATCTATGTAAATAGAATTCAAACTTTGTAAGAGCATAAATAGGGTCAAATACTACTGTAAATGATGGATAACCCCCACATATTCAATTCCTAAAAAACATTCTAGATGTTTATTACTTTTTTTATTGCTTTCCAAAAATTTTAAATTCCTTTAATTTTTTTCTTCTACAAAATTCTTGTCATAGTGGTGCATCTTGGAATAGATAACCTTTTTTAAAGGTTCAATATCTAGAATCTCCACTTCTCATTTAATATAGATAGTTGTTGTCTCATTTAATGTTCAATTCTAAGTAAGATTTAATTGAAAACATATAGATTAACATGCTTAGTGGGATAAGATCCATCGTATTTTCCAAAACAACCATTAAAACATGCCTTCAAAGAAAAACATGGGTAAACTCATCACTATTGTACTATACAAACAACTACTACAAGAAATAGGGAGAGGCCAACTTCTTGGCTTTAAAGAACTTATAATCCACCATCTCTTCAAATTCTAGTGGATCAACCACTATCATGTATGCCTAAAGATGGGTTTTTATCATCTAATCCTTATTATAACATAAAAATGCATCTAGACACACCCATAATGTTCTGATATAATCCTTTACATTTTCTTCAACTCCAATAAAATCATCATCCCTAACCATATATGAGCAAGTGGTGCATCGGTACCCTATATACAACCATACACTTATATAATCTATGGATCAAATGATATTATGGTAAATTTTAATCAACCAACATCATTGCTTTTGAAGGAGCATCTTATTATTATTATTATATAAATCTCTCTAAAGTTGATATCAGGGCTTTCTAAATAAAGATGGAGAAAAAAACAAACATGACCTAACACAATAACATAGTGGTGACCAATCAAACCATGCAAGCCATTTCTGATTAGTTAAATCAGAGATAAAACGAGCTATATTAGAATAGACCTAGTATTGCAAGGACCTACGCACCTGGTAGATATATACTAGAGGATTTTACAACATTGAGCACTCTAGCAGAGGTGTTTAAAACAAGTATGCCTCTTATAAAAAGGTATTTCCTCACGTATTGGACATAATAATAGACATAACCCAACTTCGGCATGATAGCTTTTGACATTTTACCCACAACTCAAACATTTAGACAATTACAAGCCAACTATTTAGTCCCACAAAACCTTTATCCCACATCAAAACCTGCCATTAGGGTAATTTTATGCTCCACATCTTGTGTTATAGCAAGGAAACCTAAATCCCCTTGCATGGGAATTTTTGCCATCAATCAGCAACAAAGTGAAGGAGTAGACAAAATTGAACTTACCTAACATTTAAGATAGATGGGGCTAAAAGTAGAAGAGGTTTATAGAAATCAAGTACTTAGACATCTACACTCTTATTGATGATGTTTATGAGAAAATGCTAGTTACACATACAGAAAACAAGTCATTGAAGGAGACATACCTTGTTGGTTATTCAGATAATGTCATCAATACACACTCATTGAATGATTTAGACTCTAATGAAAAGTCTAATGAGAAGTTTAAAGAGGTTTAACAACAACTCATATCATTTGCATAAATAAAATCTAAAAGATAATTTGAGATTGCGATATTGAAAAAGCTTTAAAAGGCTACTAAATCGGGTAGCAAAGATGTAAAGGTTACTAGACCAGTCAAAGACAAGGTGTATACTTTTGATATCAACACAATGATAATGCTGGTCCAATCTCCTTCATGAGCTGACTAAAATGTGTCACCTCATGGACTTCCGAGTTAGTAAGAAGATAACAAGCATAAAACAACACATATTTTTTAGTGTATATGTCATGTAGTCAATCGATTGATTACATATATCACTAACTTTACTCATTCAAAATATATTTATTATTAATAAATGTATTATTTATCTTTAAATATTCATTTATATTTGATTAATGAGTCTGTAGTAAAAATAAAGTCCTTAAAACAAAAATATTTTATATAAAAAATTATAAAATAGTTATAATTATGATAATTTATATTGCATCAAAGCATTGTATATAAATGTTCCTAGTCAAAGCTTTATAAAGACTAGATATTAATTAAAATTATTTAAACCATTATATATTATGTTATTTCCTTTATAAAAAAAAAGTTATTCTTTTAAGTTGAAGTATGAAGGATACCTAAAATTGATATATAGGTTCTTTTCAAATAGCATGTACACTCAACTAATCTATATAAGGATTCCATATGGAGCGATTATCTGTGTCTATGGATTTGGTCAAATCATTTTTAAAGAATCAATAATTATAGTATTGAGAATAGATATAATTTGATATAGCAAATACACTTCATGCTTAAATGTGTAAATTAGAACATTATTGATGAATGAATAATAATTACATTAATCAAGGTTTTCACTATAAGGTTAAGTCAAGCCATATATAAATTTCTTAAGATTTAAGGGATCAATACACATTGCTAGACTCTACACTTGAAAATACAAATTAATCAAATTATTAAATTGATAATAAGTTAAATTATTTAATTTATTTAATCCTGTTTTATATAGGATAATAATTTATATTTGAGTCAACATATTAGGAATCTAATATGTCACACACATTAAAAAACATTTATAAGAAATTAAACAGAGATGATAATCAGGTGGACTTGATTATGAATAAGTTTTAGCCACTACAAAAAAATTTAGCCACCTTTGTGGTTAGAAAATGGAGGTTTGAGTAATTTAGATCTTAAAAACTTCAAACTATTATCAACTAAAAAACACCAAAGAAAACATTATAAAAATATTAATAATTTTATTTCCAACCTCAAAACACCTTTTAATCATTATAAAAACTTAAAATCAAATGTCATTTAAAAAACCTTCCTAACCCTTAATACACATTTTCCGACATGGTGAAGGGGAAAATCACCTTGAAGACTATCTTATTGACATGAAGATTGATATATTTTTTTAGTTGAAATGTGGCCAACCAAAACCTTGCTCTCCCCCTTCATTTTTCAGCGACCTTCTCTATCATCTTTCAACATATTATAAGAAACCTAAAATGTGTGGTGCTTTTTCTATGCACATTTCATTGTGTATTCTTTATAGATTGGAGAAATATATATTTTTTTATTCTTAAACTTATTTTTCTTCTCAAATGGATAATTCTATGGCTAAATTGATGGCTAATTACTCCTAATTTGTTGAGAAATGGCAGGATTTAAAGATGGGGGACTAGGGTGAAGAATAATTTTAAAAATTTAATTGATCTTTTGGTCTTTATACTTTCTAATTGATACATTGTCGATTCCTTTAGTTTTTAAAAACTCAATTATATTTCAAAACTTTATTTTTTTATTTTTAAGTCCTTGCTTTGAAAGAGAAGAGAGAAAATCACCGGATTTCAATTGAAGAGAGAAAAAATTATCGATTAGCGTTTATTTCAACCACGAAAAATATTGCTCTAGTGTCAACAAAATCTATTTGATGAGAGAAGTTCTATTGAGGTGTTTTTTGGCCTTCACCTTACTTGAGATAGCAGATATAGGCTCGAGAAGTTTTTCCAATTCAAGTTGATTTTTAACTTGTTTTTAGGTTATTAGAAACCATAGATGAGTTTATTTAGATCCCTAAGGTGTTTTTTGATGTTTTTTATTTATAAATGGTTGAAAAACAGATATTTGGTTCCGAAAATCACATTCTTCTATTTTTTAACCACCATGGAGGTGATTAGATTTGAGGTTGCAGATGACGTGTTGTTTGGCACAACAAGCAATGCGTCATCTGTGCTTTCTTTTCAAAAACAAATGGGTGGTCGACGAGTCGCCTATCTAATTTAAAAGAAAAAAAGGGTGGTGTACCCATGTGTTTAGGATTTTTTTAGGTTTAGGCACATTTTCCTTCTTTTTAATTAGATTTTTTTTTAAAATTTTGTTATTCAACATTGAATTGATTAAGAATTGAACTTCATTATTTATTTTGATTTGTTTTTTTATAAAATTATAATGATTTGTTTTTTAATTTTTATAAAAAAGTTAGAAACAATTAATATTAATAAAAGATATGATGAAAGAGAATTGAAAATTAATAATAAGATATTTTAATTAGGTATTGAAAAATATATCAAACAACATATCAATAATAAAATGGTTGAACAAACTAGTTTATATTTAAAAAGTAGATAGACACACAAATAAAATTATAAGTTATAATGTGATAATGATTGTTTTTAAAAATATTTTTTATTTCAAAATATATTAAAATAATATATATATATATATATATATTATTTTTTAAAAATTATTTTTAACATAGTGTATTAAAATAAAATATAAAAATTTAATTTAAAGTAGTATTTTTTTTTTCTTTTGTATAAACGCTAGATTTTCTTCAAATCTCTCCTATTTATCATTAAAATAGGGTTATTCTCCACCCGGCAAGAAACTTGTGAGGCTTTCTTTCTCTCCTCGGTCGTCTTCGGCTATCAAAGTCTCTATTCGATTTCAGTTATGCCAGTGTTGATAGTTTAGGGTTTAATTTGTATAATTTTAACTGAATTTTCCGCTATTATTACTAAATTGCATTAAAATAGGGTTCAAGAATAGAAACCTAATTCATATCTTTGGGCGTACAAGAAATGATTTATGTGATTGTTTGTTGTAGGGCATGGCTTCATCGGACGACGAGGCGGATACTCTGCCGGAGTCTGTGTCAACCTATCATTTTGCAGATGATAAAGATGAGCCAATTTCATTCTCTTTGTTACCAATTAGATGGAGGGAAAGCAAGAATTTTGACGATGGGAAGAAAAACCACATGATTTTCTTGAAAGGGAGTGTGGACAATGGGCTCCGCACCATATACAAGCAAGTCATAGCGTGGACGTTTGATTTGTCCAACACAACACCGCAGATATCAGTGCTCACTAAGGAGAAATGCTGGATGGAACTCGGAAAACCGAGAAAGAGCTATGAGATAATTATTAGGACGGTACTGATTACCGTGCATTGCCTTCATTTTGCAAGGTGGAACCCAGAAGCATCCGGGAAATCCGTGTGGGATTACCTGTCAAAAACTTTCAGGTAATTGAGACTTCGTGTGTCTTTCTTTAGCTTTTGTTCTGCTTGTTTTTGTGTCGCGGGCCTTGACAGTCACCGTTAAATTTGTAGTTTGTATGAGCACAGACCTTCTCAGAACGATTTGGTGGACCACTTGGATTTAATCGGTGAAGCTGTTCGAAGAGAAAACTCCTTAGCAAAATGCAAGGTCTGTATAAACTAATAAGCCTTTTGTTTTCTTATTATACGCCGTTTTATGTGCTTTAAAGTTTATACACAGTTCAAATATTTTCTGCTCACGTATGTCTTGACTCTTAAAGAGTAAGTGGAACTAGGGACTATTTTTTGATATGTAAAGCTGACAGGATGATCTTGACAACTCGAAACCTTTTCTGTAAATGTGTACATGTAATTAAACAAGTGCTGCTGTGAATAACAACTTTCTAATAAAATGAAAAAATAATTTTATTTCCATTCATGCGGTACTCTGTGTTACCACCTATCCTAGGAGCAAATGCTCTACTTTTTTTCTCTTTGTCTTCCTTTTAAGGTTGAGTTTGGTAGGAGGTGAAAAAACTGGGATGAAATAGTAAGTGAGTGATTGTTGCAATTGTAACTTTAACATTGTTATAGTTATGCTTTAATGATTTTTAGTTGTGTTTGCAAAGAGGAGAAATTAAGAGCAGTAGAAGAGAGTGATAAAATACTATTAGAGATTAAAATATATAATAAAAAAAATTCATATTGTGATATGATGACAAAAAGGAGCAGTGAGAGGCACAAAAAAGAAAAAGAAAAAAAGAGAACAATTTCAAACTTTGGGGGTGGAGTGAGGTTTTAAATTTTAACCCACTCCCTTAGTGTAATAATTACCCTTGCTTTTGGGAAAATTTATGCCTTGTGAGAAATTCCTGCTCCCCTTACATGCCTTAAACAAGGAGAGTGATTCTCTTGTAATCATTCCCCCCTTACCAGTAAACCATATTCACCATCACATCCTTCATATCATTCTCTTAGGAATGGATGCACAATTCCTTAATGAATTATATTCAATCGCATTTTCAGGATGATGACCTGTGATTTTTTTGTGTGGAGAGTAGCTCACTTTAAAAGGTCTGAGTTTGTGTTTCTCAGACTTGGCAGATCCAAGGTAGTTGTGCAAATACAACCGGATACTAGTATGGGTTTGAAATCCATGTCTGACATTCAGCTTTAAATTCTGGCCACCCAACAACAAAGCAACATGGATTATTGCATTAAATAATTTTTTATCCTTCAAAACTACCATTATTGATTTTCATGCATGGGAGAGGTTAGCTGGTGTATCATGTCCCAGGAGAAGAGAGGGAGAGAGATGGCAGACTATGGAAGAAAAGTAACCTCGGCATATCAATTTCTTCTGATCTCCAATATCATTCCTTCGTTTGGTCAGAACTTTCTTCTTTTCTTATCCTGATTAGCCCCGTTTTAAGATGGATGGACAACTGTTAGTTTGGAGTTTGTTCTCCGTTTTAAATGTCTGACATTGAAAATCACACTCTGAAAACAATCTGTATTGTAAATGACTTCAGAACAGGATATAAAAGTAAATTCAATAGAAGAAATAACTCCAACCATCGTTCTGTGTTTAATTATATGTTTTGGTCCCTAATTGGATTACCTTGATTGTTATTTACTGTATTTGGACAAAAGTATCCAGGACTTGAAAGTCTCATCTGTATTTGGATCATTTCAAGCTCATTTCCTTAATGTAAAGTATTTCATCATTGGAACACACCGGAATACAAGGAGTGAAGAGGAGAAAGAAGGAAATATACTAGGCAGCTTTCTTTTACTAATTTAAGTGCAAAAATTTCACTACTCAGTTAAATGATGAGTGATTTCATTCTGTGACACAAAATAAAAGCTGACTTGACCCTAAATTCTCCTTCAGGCGTGGCTTCAAACAATGCATGTCATGCATTCACTACAAACTGCTTATGGGCATGTATTTATTTGATGTGCTTGTAAATTTGACTTCTTTATCAAGTCTCACGTGACTAAGAAATGTAGGTTATGGCACTTTTTTAGTATTCAACTTGAAGTAATTGATGATATGCGTAAGGATCATCTGAATTGTGAATAATAATATATTTCTATTTGTTGTTTGTTTATTTGTTTTGGTTTATGTACTAGAATTATTTTCATCTGCCCAGCATTAGTCTGCCATTGTCTTATGAACTGTACTTTTGTGGATCTCCAAGAAACCATGTCTACATCAGAAGATTAATTTTTCCTCTTGTTTTTGAAACTTGGCGGTTATTGCATGGCTAAAAATAATGCTTTTGTAGGTTGCATTTTAAACTAAAAAAATTCAGCTCATGATGAAGTTATAATTAAAAGGAATTTCCTGATCCATTATTAGTTAAAAGTTGTAGTTTGAACCCTTAGAAATAATCTATTTCTGTTATTAATTAATTGATGCTTGCTTGGTAACAGAGTTTTATTTTTGGGCAGTAGCCTTGATTGGCAAACTCAGGTGAATATTAGCAGAAAGTGCAGCTCTTCAATTAGGAACTAGATGCCAGTTCTGAACATTCACACAGAGGCCTTCTGTGCTTTTCTTATTTTGGTGCAGCCTTTCTCTTTTGTAGCAAAGAACTATGATGTAAGAACAACTACATTAATGGATGATAAGGTTGTGCTAACATCCACATAGAGTAATTATATGCTGAATTTGAAAATAATGGAAGGGAGAAAAAGATTAGAAAAAACAACCCTTCTACTTATGCCATATAATTTTATTTGTCAGTGATAGGGGGCTGGTCGAGTGGTGCCAGTAGAGGAATCGAGTTTTTCAATTCAATATTTTCAGAGAGAGGGAAAGAGAAATGAGATTTAGAGAGGGAGAGGATTTTGGACGTTTGGAGGAGGAGGTTTAGGATTTGAAAGTTATGGAATATATATATATATATATATATATATATATATATATATTGAGAGAGAGAGGTGTAGTTGAGGGGAGGGTAATTTCTGAACTAACAAAGGAATAAACTCACATTAATTGAACTTATTCATTATTGCACATCGAGAAACCTATTGTCTTCCACTTCTACACAAGTACAATGAAATTGATCAAGAAAATGAGGGATACCATATTAATTAGTTGGATTCATCAATGTGGATGCCTTGGCCTCACTCAATCAATCACAAATTTAATTACCACAAACAATTGACATTTGTGCCAAAGCTTACATGATAAACAACCAACATCTATTTGTTCTCCCTTCTCATTATTTATTTCCTCTTAATTACACTGTTGCTGTCATGGTGGATCTTTCATCTCTTTACAGTTTCTGAACTCTCCTTTATGTGAACGGAAAATTATTAAGTTTTTGTTTCTCTTCCCCAAAGCCTGTTCCATAAGAAATTTACAACATGATTACTGGTTATCTTTGATTACCCTGTCTCTTCTCTTGCTCCATAAGAAATTGACAACATGATTACTGGTTGTCTTTCATTACCCTGTCTCTTCTCTTGTTCTTTCCTTTACGTACTGTTTCCTTTATGTCATTATCGATTAGCAGGAACTTGCTTTGGAGGATGTAAAAACAGTTTTTGGCCTTAATCTACACCAAATTTGCCATAATTTCTTTGTTTAATGCTCTTACTTTGTCTTTCTTCTTTTCTTGTATTCTATAATATTCGACAATTAACTTCTTGATTTTCTTTCTGCTTATGGTGAGCAATTTAAGAGAATCTGAAGGAGATTTTAAGACTTAATGACATTGGTTTTCGGTTGAAATGAGGGAAACCACTTTTTCTTGATGATTTATTTTAACCTATTCCGCCTTCACTTGCTTTCCTGAGTTATTCTAAACTTTCTGTATGTGTGCACTAAATGAACAGTTCTTACTCAATTTTCTTGGGGAGAAGCCAAGGAAAAAGATGCTGTCTGATGAGGTTATTCTCTGCATACCTGTTCGCTTTTTTCTTTCAAAGTGTTGCTATCAATGATCTTTCTTTCTATTGTGCTCTCGGTAAATTATCATGATGTTTTGAGCAAGTAGTTCATTATTTTTCAGGATTTTCAAGCGGCAACAATGTCAGCATTCATAGTCGATGATGTGGAAGATGATAACTTTGAAGATTTAGAAGAAGATGAATCCAATGATGAGGACGAACTATTTGATTCTGTTTGTGCATTTTGTGATAATGGTGGTAACCTTTTATGGTATGTGTTTTTTCTTGGTTGCTTTCTTGAATTAGGTTGATGATTCTGTTAGCAACTATTTTGTTCCTTTTCTCCCTCTATGTTGCTTTTATGAGTGTTTCCCATGCATGATAAACGGTACTTTTTGGCATTTCTTTTAATGAGTTTTTCATTGTTAAAATAAATTTAACTGTTGACCTTGTTGTCACAATGATCATTGTTATAGCAATTCTCAAGACCCATGATAATTTGCTTTTATTTTTGAAATTTTAATAAGGCTAGATTTAGTCTTTGCTTTTAAAGCTAACACGACAATCATGATGGTTTATGGTCTAGCAAATTCTTTTGCTCCTTAGTTTATATGCCTTACTAAAAAAAGCCTCTCAATAATTACTTTGTTGGTTTTAGAAGTACAAGAACTAAAGCTTAGCCATACTAAAATCTCAAGGGGCTAAAATTAAATTAACCTGATAGTCATACTTGCTCATGCATTGCAAATGTTGTGGGGGTAATTTCATCAATATCTTGGCATGATAATGGTTATTGTATTATTTCATTAATGATTAAGATTTTTAGGTTTCAAAGAGTTTAAGAAGAGTCCAAGATGCAATTTAGTAAATCAAGTATAACTTTTAATTCGACTATTGCATCTATTTGAAATTTTGACAAAAGATTATGAAGGCAGGTTAAAATTTCATGATGATCGGAGATCGTGAAGGTTTTCAAATAAGGCTTGGAAGTTACTGTACGAGATTATCTTTATTTACCTTGTTGTATTTAGATTTTTTTTTCTATTTAGATTATGACTTTCAATTTAATTAGAATTTTACTAGTTAGGAATCCTAATGCTAAATGAATTCTATTAGGTAGGTAAGTTTTAATTAGGAATCCTTACTATAAAGGATTTAGATCTAGAACTAATATAAATAGGGATGTTTAGTATATTTTGAAAACATTCAAATTCAAACTATTCGAACTTTAATAAAATATCAGAGATTTTCTCTATTCCTCTACAATGACGCTAAACCTTGGGGCTTGAGAACCCTAGCTTTTATCCACGCTATAAGCCACGTCAATTGGTATCAAAATAGCTTGGCCTCTTCGATGGAAGCAAACAATAGCAAGCCACTCCTCATGTAGGACTGGAGGCCCTCTAGGTCATTGTGCGGGCATAGGATCAGAAACTGGATTGTTTGGAGCAAACTTAGGAACAAATAATGGATTGTCTAGAGCAAGCCATAGCAAATCTAACTGGCTAATGGGTAATGCAAACAAGGATCGTGAATAGAAGAGGGACTTGCCTTGAGACCTACCTCGAGGCAGGCCAAACCTTAGACCTATTCTTGAATTTGATGAGATTCCATTCTATGATGGGAGATTTTCGAATAAAAAACTTATTAACTGGTTGACAAAGTTGGAAGTTTACTTTTATTTCAACAAAGTTCCTTATCGTCTAAAGGCAGGACTTGTCGCATGCAAACTTTTTTATATTGCTAGAAAATGGTGGTTTGAATTTCTAGACTTCAGAACTTGTATTGGTATGTCTTTATTCCATCTTGGCAAGATTTAAGACAATCATTAATTTGGAGTTTATACAAGATGATTATGAAGAGATTTTATATTTTGGGTAGACAATCATAGGCAAATATTGTTATTATTTGCCTTCTGTTCAACCTTTTAAAATAGCAAATAAGAAAATTATGGAGGAGGGGTTGTCTATTCAAAGTAGACAGTTTAAACATCACAACAGTGACAACAACAACACCGTTGCAAATACTACTATACTTGTCGATGTTTATTGTACAAATGGTGAAGAAGAAATCAATAAAGCTCCTAAATAGTGATTTTGAAGATATGGCAAACAAGGACATAGAGGACATGGTACTTCTTGACAATTCCTCTAAATATATTATGAAAGATTATCTTGAAGTTTCTTTAGATACAAAGTTTGAAGTATTGGAAGTCATAGATGATGATGAGATCAAGTATGAAGTAAAAGAATGTGGGAAGGATCTACAAGTGGACTTTATAAGAACAAAAAGTATAATCTTAAATAGGAATTTTTCTTTAGCTTGCACGCATCATAAATTAAAATTTGAAGTTCACGAGTCAAAAACATGCTACTTTGTGAATATATTGGCTACAATGCTATATTCGAAATATTTGTTTCTTGGGAGTGGAAGAGTTCAATTCTTAACAGATAACTCCGGGGCGAGTTTTTTGGAAGTATAACAACAATTTAGGTTACAAGATTGATATACTAAATATTATCAAAATACTTCAATTGCAGTTCTTGTACTTGTCTTTGTAATATGATTTTAAAAATGATGATTTCCTTTCAGTTTTTAACACAAGTATCTTTTGGTTGATTGTTTTACCAAAGGGGATTTGAATTTAGAACCGACTTTGCAAGCAAGAGGTGTATCTACCTAGCTATGCCTCAACCACAATTTATCATTAATGAATACAAACAATATACAAAAATTTAAACGTTGACAATTCTAAGGCAGTGGTTGGAATAACAAATTTGGAGTGAATAAACACATTAGTGGCATTAAATTACTTTTTTTGTATCCATGGCCTTCTTTTTATATGTGTTATTACAATCCTTTCCACTCTTTGTTTTATTGTGTAGTTCACTCCATTTTACTGTATAAAAGGCTTACAACATGCCGGATACAATTGTTAACATTTACAAGGAAGCTTGGTTACATTTTGTTATTAATGTGAAGTTACCATATTTATTTTAGATGAATCTTCATCTTCTCTTAAAGATGTTAATGTGCTGCACTCCTTTATTTTTTTGGTATAGAATTAATACTTGGATGAATTAATTTGAATATCTACGCTTGTTGGTTCAACTTGGTGTTGTTTTGTGTTAGCATTGTCTCTGATCTCTGATATCAGTTGCACATTTGATTTGTAATACTATACAGTTGTGAAGGGAGTTGCTTGAGGTCGTTTCATGCAACTGTAGAGGCTGGTGAAGAATCTGCTTGCGAATCTCTTGGCTTTACTAATAGGGAAGTTGAAGTATGCAGCCATTACTTCTTTTCTTTGTAATTCAGTTTTCTTATTGTTTTTTAGTCTAGTGATTGTATTTTTTTTTTTATCTTTCAGCATTGATGTCTTTTCTCTTTGGGCAGGCAATGCAGAGTTTTTTTTGTAAGAATTGCAAATTTAAGCAGCATCAATGTTTTGCCTGTGGAAAGTTAGGTTCATCTGATAAATTTTCTGGTGCTGAGGTATGGATTGTGTAAGAGAATGGATAGGTTTCCCATTTCATATGTTCATTATATTATTTTCCATTCTAGCGTGCTGTGATTTACAGTAGCCAGTCCTGCATTGACAAAAATATTGTTTTCCCAAATTATTTTAACCACTAGGGTTTCTAGGCCTATTTTATTTTTCTGTTTGATGATATGGATGTTTGGAGCTTTTTCCCTCTTTCCATTTTAGAGGTGAATTCAATTAGCATCATGACATAAATGTTTTTTGGATACTTTACCCTTGATGGTTCACGTTCAATAGCCCTGACTCTTGCATTTATCTTTGTACCTTTTCTTTCTTATATGTTATGCCATTTTGCATGTTTTCATAGAGGCTGAAGCTGGATGATAAATCTTGTTTTTGTCCAATATCTTTTCACAGGGCTGCTATTTCATGCAGCCCCTTTTTTGGGTTGCTGGGAGAGGGGGCCAAGATTGCAATTGCTCTTCTTAGCTAGCTCTCTTGGCTGGTTGGCTTAGCAGGGAATCACTGTAGCTCTGTCTCTCTTGGTGTCATCCTCTACTGGCTAGGTTATAAAATGAACCCAGCTACTCCTGCTTCATTCAAGTTCAATTACTCATTTGAGCTCTTTTTTTAGCCAAACAAGGTGACCTTGTCAGAAATTTAAAGCTTCACAACTTTCATGAAAAAACTTGACCAGTCCAATACTTGGCTAGAAATGTTCATACTGCTGTACTTTTCTTTTGAAAAATTGGCTTGTAGATATGATTGGATTTGTATAAATAGTAACTGTAAAGTAGACATTAATCAGTAACTTGGTTTTGTGACATCTAAATCAATACAAGTATACATTACTGAGAAAAAGAAAAGCATTGTTAAAGTGAATTGAAATTGTTCACATCTATCTGATCTCTAGTGTTTGTGATAAGCTCAAGCTCGTTTGAAACCCTGAAACTTTTCTTCTTTTTGAACTCTGTTTAAGTTTGAGCTATATTATTAAACAAACCATGCTTGAAGATAATGGGACTCAGTTTCATTCAACTTGATCTTGGCTCTCCAGCTGGTTATGCTAAATTTTTGGACTTACCATCTGTTGCTTCTTTTTATTCTCACACCACTAGTTTTTCTAATTATATCAATTGAGTTCTTCTTTTCCTTTTTTTGTGTCTTTTTGCTTATGTAAATATTCATTTCCAGATTTTGCTGTGTGTGTTGGAATTTGGGTATAAGCAAATCCACTTCACACCTGAGGCACACATTATTGTGTCCATTAAGATTGCTGTTTCCTATTTGTTAGTCAATGTAGAGTGAGTTTGAACAAGTGTCGCTGTGCTTATAAAATCATTGCAAGTGCATATGTTTCCTGTTAATATTCTTTCTCGAACTCTACTTTTTTTGCCTACCTCTCATCCAAATATTTCCAATGTTTTTTTTTCACACCTTAGAATTATTATTTTCTTACGGTTATCAGATTTTCTTTAAATTTTATTAGCAACATGCACCTTGAAAAAAGAAAAAAAGAAGAAAGAAAGAAAGAAAAAAAGAAGTTAAGGAGCATATACTCTTCAAAGGATAAAATATCACCTAAAATTTGATTTCCTGGAAGGGATCTTTGACTCATTCCTTTATAATGTGAGTAGCAATGCCTTCCAAATTTGAGACTTTTCACTTCACATCCTAGCTCTTTGTTTTGTCTGGTAGCTAATCTGATTCATTGGCATCTTTCCTACAAGATGATTCTTAGGTCAAAAACCTTCGTTCTTCCTTCCCAGTTCTTAAGTGCTTTTTTTGTTTTTAAAAAAATAATCCAAACTGTTGCATGCTTTCATATATTCTAGGGTGTTAAAATGGATTTTTGGTTATGGCTTCTGTCGATATCTTGGGATGCCAGTACCATTTTCTTGAGATCTTGAAATATAGTCTTCCAGGTTTCTCTTTAATAATGATATATATATATATATATATATATATATATATATTATATATATATATACATTTTATACTGCAAACTTGCTCAATCAATTACTTGTCAGGTCTTTCGATGCGCTAATGCAACCTGTGGCCATTTTTATCACCCGCATTGTGCTGCAACAATGCTCCATCGAGAGGACAAAGTTGCTGCTGAGGAACTTCGGAAAAAGATTGCTGCTGGGGAAAGTTTTGCATGTCCCATTCATAAGTGCTGCATTTGTAAACAAGTAGAGGATAAGAAGAAAAGTGATTTGCAGTTTGCTGTGTGCAGGCGGTGTCCAACATCATACCACCAGAAATGCCTGCCAAAGTAGTTTCTGGTTTTCTATATCACTTTTCATTCTCATGTAGCAGTGTAAATATGTGTCTGATGTGATATTCATATTGCTGTTACCAGAGAGATAGCTTTTGAAAATGAAGCAGATGAAGATACTATAGCAAGGGCCTGGCAGAATCTATTACCTAACCGTATACTGATTTATTGCTTGTAAGTGTTGTTGTTTAGTTGCTCTCTCTCCCCTTTTCTCTCTGAACACACACAAGCCCTATACTTTGTTGGGAATAATTTGTCAAATGGGGTGTTTGCATTCTCTTTTTCCTTTTGTTTTGGACAAGGAAACATGACATAATTGAAGAAATTGGAACTCCAGTAAGAGATCACATACGGTTCCCTGATGTTGGAGGAAAGAATACTGCTGCTAAAGTACAGAAAAGAAAGACATCCGAGCTTCCTGCAAATGAAGAGGAAAGTTTGTCAAAGAAAAAGAGGCTTACCTCAGAAGAATCATTTTCAGGAACATTTCGTACTAAAGCATCCAAAGAGATGTCTTCTTCTGCTAAAATCGTTAAAATTACCAATGACAGTGAACAGATATCATCTGAATCAAATTCATTGGGGAAAATGAGAATGAATAATCCATCCAGAAAGTCTTTAAGGGAAAATACAAAGTCTGCTTCATCAGAGGTGGAGAGGTCTACAACAGCCAACGTAAACAAGACCTCACTGGGTGACAAGTTACATGCCTTCATGACTATCAAGTCCGGAAAAGCAAAGCTCAGGAAGCAGGATATTTTTGGCAGTGAACTTGATAAATCTTTGGCTGTTAAGTCTGTTGCAAAGAAGTTAACCAGTGAACTGCCTTCATTGGATGCCGATACACAAAGGAGGTGACCTTTTAAATTTTCCACTTTGGAATAGTTGCACCTTTCATATTTTTGTTTGAAATAGTTACGCAATCTCTTGTTTCTACTCTTGTTTTCATTATTAAATTACAAGGACATTATGACGATTCAAAGTTACTGTTTTTATGTTAAACCATGTCTCAGACTTGAATTCTATGCAGGCTTTTAGCTTTAGTGAAAGAGGCTGCGTCATCAATAACCTTGGATAATGTTATAAAAAAGCATGAAGTTCCATCTACACATGTGCACTCTTCAAAAAATGTCGTGGACAAAAACATTACATTGGGAAAGGTGGAGGGTACTGTTGAGGTACCTGTTGTCACCCTCTAATTATCAATCCTTGTAATTAATAATTTTATCTATATTAGGTCTTTTTTCCATAGAAGTTGCTAGTAATCTTGTCAACCTGTTTACTTCTCCACAAGTAATTATACTTTATATACTCCATCCAGGCTGTTAGGACAGCTCTAAAAAAGCTGGAAGAAAAATGCAGCATTGAAGATGCTAAAGCTGTTTGTGAACCGGATGTTCTGAACCAGGTGTTTAAATGGAAGGTACTTGTTCTTTCTCATCCTGCTCTCAACTGTTGTATCATTGTATACAGTGAGCATTATTCCCCTCAGGTTCTGCATTGCAATTTATATGATTTTAAGAGTGAATTTTGCACTGATTTGTCATTTTAGTGATGCTACATTTAGAGAAATGATTGTTTTCTATCAATGAAGATCCCTAGTGATGCGTGCTACTTTTTTCCTGAACTAAATGCTTGGAATATTAGAGATTGTTACTTTTGAATGAGTTTTAACAGTGCTGTACTTGATGTTTATTAACCTGTTGATTGATGCTTCTAGAACAAGCTGAAAGTGTATCTTGCACCATTTCTGTACGGCATGCGCTATACATCCTTTGGTCGCCATTTTACAAAAGTAGAGAAACTTGTGGAGGTAAATTTGTATTTATTTATTTTTATTGTTTTTATTTTTTAATTATCTAATGCCATAAGCCTTCTAACAATAATTGCAATGATATGCACCATCTTCGATTGTTATTTTGTACTTTTCTACACCATGTGCTAGTGATTTCAAATGCAATATCTTATAAATATCAATTTGTTTTAGAGTCTGTAGTATGCGGGTGTGTAATAAAAATAAAATTCTAGCTCAACATCAATGATTTGAAGTTGCTTAAAAGATGTGTCAAAAAAGCTTTCCACCATGTATCTTGAGGTAATGTACCAGCTTTAGACAATATGAAAGAAATGAGAATGAAAAGCCAAACAGATTGTGATTGTTTCATGGTTGAGTTGGGTAATGAATCCTTACACAAGCCTCCTTACAAGTTTACTTGAACCTGGAGTGGTGGCCACATTGTGTTGGGTATAACTGTCTGCATCGCTGCCCTTGATATTAACTTGGCCACTCTCATGATGCATACAACAAGAAGTTGCATGGTGCAAGTCCAAAGACTTGAGGAGTCTGATTATGGTTAATATCATGGTGGTTAGAATCTTACAATTTGTCTTGATTCACGTACAAAATGATGCAAATTGTGGGGTGAATCACATATGTATAAGAATCTTGCGATTTAGTCATGATTTGATTTGGTACAATTTGTTGAATTTTACAAGTCAACTCAAATGGAAAACTGAAGTAAAATTCATAAATTTAAAGAAGATGGTAAGGATAGGAATGTTAAGTCTAGAGGTCATGGATGACAACAACTTAAAGCAATTTTCTTTGATAATTATTTCTACCTGAAACAAGTTATAAATTAAACCCACAGAGAAAGACCATGATGAAAGAAAGCAAGTGTGCCAAAAACAACAAGAATGACAAAGGTGATATCAACATGGGTAAGATTATAAATTTTTATTTTAACCGGGAAATCTAGTAGTTTTAACTAGTTGGATGATATTTTTTAGATAAAGATATTGAGTCTATAGAATGATCAAGTACCAATGAACAATATGTTCGATTTTGGCAAAACCAGAATTGGCCCAAATTTTGTTGCCTTTGCTCTTTCACTCCAAGTCCACCTCTTCTTAATTTCTTAACCGTATTGATTTTTTTCCTTTCCATTTTCCAACTTAAGCCACCCTTCGAGTCTGTAGATGAGCTCAGCTTATGGGTCCATGATATTAGAGTTGCATACATTGGGAAAATGGTGGTGGAGAAGGGAGCATAGAATGATAAATAGATATTTCTTGATTATTTGAACTAGCCTTCATACTTGCTAAGTCAATCTTATTTTTCCAGTATTGCCTATTTGTGTTTAATTCTAGAATGTCAGCAAATGACAAGGGAATTCTTTGTAGACAGAATCATAATTAGTGACTGAAAAGGAAAAGGAAAAGGAAAAGGAAAAAGATTAATATTCCCTTTAATTAAGGACAGCAATCTGCAGCATGGGTATAATTGTATGCACATACATGCATACAAAGGGATGCATTAAATATATACTGCTCTATGCAATTCATAATTTCAATTTGTTTGGAAAATGGAGTGAGTACTGCTTTGTTTTTCGTGCTTCTATCACATGTAAAGAATTCTGAAACCAGATTCTGAATGTGCAGATTGCTGATATTCTCCATTGGTATGTTGAAAATGGCGATATGGTAAGACATTAACTACGTGTTGCTTGGAATAATTTGTTTTGTTGGCATGGATATGCTTCAAATTGACATTGATCATAAAATGTATATATGCCTATATGTGCAATTTTATATATATTTACATGCCTTCCTGAAATTTAAAAATTTGAGCTGCAAATTTTCAAAATTTCAACTAGACATTACTATCAAATGTGTATTCCTAATGTCTTAAGGATCTTGTTTTGGCTGATAAATAGATGTTGGTAAATAGATTTTCCTGTTGGTTTTGTTCTAGCAGATTCTTAGAATAGATGTATTTGTAGCTGATGATTGGTTTATATTCTTCTTCCATCTTGAACTTTTCATAAAGGAGGATCCTCAATATCAGCTATCTTCTAGAGCTGTTTTAATCCCCCGTCTTATTAATTTGATCCAAAGATTGTATAGTGATTTGTTCAATCTCCATCCTGTTGGAAACTGTTGATTCACTCTTTCCTAATTTCATCATGGCTCTTGGCAAGTCTTTGTTTCTCTTTGTTGAGCACAAGCTTGGCACAAAACTTGAACGCTTAAAATGAGGAAAGTTTCTATTATAGATATTCAAAGCATCTTCCTTTATCTATCCTCTTTTGGGACCAAAGAAAATCGGTTGAATTATTTTTAATAATCCTTTTCTCATTGTTTCTATGTTTTAGTTCTGGTAAAATAATTTGATGACCTGCATATGCATTTTGTTTTGAATTATGTTTACATTAAAAACGTCACTTCCAATGGAATAACTGTAACTTTTCATGTCATTTTTAAAAGATGATGCTTAAGCTTATTTTGGCAACTAGCTGGTAATTGTTAGTTCCCGTGGACAGATTGTCGACTTCTGCTGTGGTGCTAATGATTTCAGTTGCATTATGAAAAAGAAGCTTGAAGATATGGGAAAGAAGTGCTCATACAAAAACTACGATGTTATTCAGCCAAAGGTAACTGTTACCTTTTTATAAGAAATTATTTTGCCTTAATCTGATAACAAGCTTTAAATTTACCCATATATTTTTAATTTCTCAATGATTCCCCTATAGTAAAAAAAATCAAGCTTTACCTACCTGAATAGTGGGCAGGATAACAAGCCCTACATATATTTGATCATCTGTGTATTGGCTTGGCTTTTATTAGTATTATTTTTTAAATTCATTTGTTATACATATATGGGTTGGCCTTAGAAGTGGCTTGGGGGTATATAAATACATTTGTGTTATGTCTAATAATGTTTTATAACAGAAGTACGCACCGGATAATAGAGGTAGGTTCGAGGTTATGATAGTTTTGACATTTTTTTCCAGTGGAATTATTGAGAAAATTTAAAATATATTAAGGCAGATTCATGGGTCTCTGGTCTCCCCCTCAAATAAAATAAAATAATAAAAAACAAAAATTTAAAAAAAAATCAGAAGAAAAAACTTGTGGGGTTTGTTAGGCCAAAGTTTGGTGGCAGTTTGTAGGTTGCTGAACACACTCAGCATAGCGAGGTTTGAAGGTTCAAGGAAAGCAAGAAATAAAGAACCAGGCTTTTTCCTCAATTGGAGGTGAATATTGATGTAAATGATGGCAAGCAGTCTTTGAAAAAAGGCAAAAAAAGAGAAAAAGAAAAAGAAAAAAAGAAGAAGAACAAGAACCATGAAGAAGGGAAATCAATCACAAACTAACAAAATCTCTAACAAGAAATCACTTTCAAATCAGCAAAATGATGAACTGAGAGTTCCTGGTGATGTCATCAATGCTTGCTTGTAATCTAGTGAAGTTTCCTTTAACCCAGGTGAGGATCTCAACTTTGAAACTAGTAATCACGGATATGAACTAGATAAGTAAAATAGAAACTCAGTGTAAGACCCATTAGATCATACTTAAGGATGATTCCAGCGAAGCGAAAGAATTCTGAGGGAAGTGACAAAATTGGATGAGCCACAAACCAAAGCCCAAAACAATTTCTTTGATCAAATTACCTTCTTTGGTACATGAGGTAGCTTGCAACATTCTAATTTTCTATAAACCTCCAGCAGAGCCTCTTGTGTATGGTTGATGTCTTCCTTATGTGGAGGCACAAGCATGCTTGTGCTAGAAATATTAACATAAACATTTTATCTTATACAATCCTAGTGCGGTGATTTTATGTTGTGGAAGGGGGGAAATTCTTAATGCTTGGATATCAGGCAGTTTGTTGTGTATCTTCTGACAGTTGAGGCTCACAGCTGGACCTTGATTGGAAGGGAAATAAATGTGGTGTTGGAAGTGCAACCTTTTAATGCTTGCATCATTCAGTACCCTAGTGTGTTTCAAGCTAGAACATTGGAGGGCCTGCTGTTATGCATTTAGTCTTTTACTTGTTCCAATAATCTATGGGAATAAATTGCTGATAAAAAGAACTTGTCTTTGGTCCCTTTTTTCTGCCTAAAAATTGCTATCTGTCACTCAATGGAGTTGTTGTGGTTAAGTTTGCTATATGGACTATGATGCAGGCAACTTCTGGTGCTGTTCTGGAGTTGAGTTTCAGGGGGGCTGTTTAGGGATGTCAATAGTAATTTTATAGTTTGAGTTAACCTTTTGATGACTAATAGCTATAGGATTGATGGGGCTTGAACGTGTGGATGTTTGGAATATAGGTTTTGAGTTGTTGGAAATTGTAGAAACTGTTTAGAGTCACACTAATAGGGTTTCTAGGAATCACTTCCAAGGTTCTTAGGAGTCACACCTAAAGGAAGATTGAGTCACATAATCAAAAACAAAGTTACTGAAATTTTCTTCCCAAACTGATTTATGAAAATAAGGCATTGCATACCTTTATATAAAGTTGCTAGTACTCCAAGTCTAACAAGGACTTGTTTTCCAATATAAGAAAATTATAAGTCTATTTAGAATAGCAAAAATCTAATAAAAATAATTACTTTGGAACTAATAGATTGCTAAACAGAAAATAAAAACCAGGCTTCGGCAATTTTTCCAGATTTTCCAGCAAATATATAAATTACAGAAATACCTTTGTCTACAAAAAGATATGCATTTTGTTTCTTTTTTTTGTCTACATCAAACTGTTAGTGTATTTTGCTGTCAAGCATTGGTGCTGAACTATGTGTGTTTGCATCTAAGTGCTTTTCCAAATTTTGACTGTTTGATATCTTTTCTTATGTCTGGCAGAATGACTTTAATTTTGAGAAGAGGGATTGGATGACTGTTTGTCCAGATGAACTGCCAAAAAAGGGTTCGCAGTTGGTAGGAACGGTTGTTCCCTTTTGAGTAAAGAATAAGTAACCTGGGTTACTGAGCTTTTTAAATGAATGGTCTGATTGATCTTTTTTTTCCTTAAGCAGATTATGGGACTGAATCCTCCTTTTGGAGTTAAAGCAGCCTTGGCTAACAAGTTCATTGACAAGGCTCTTCAGTTTAAACCCAAACTCCTTATTCTTATTGTTCCACCAGAAACAGAGAGGTAATGGTTTGCATTTAATTGTTTCCATCTTTCTCTGTCTCTCACATTATTTTTATTGTCTTTGATCAGGTTGGACAAAAAGAAACCATACGATTTAGTCTGGGAGAATGATCACTTTTTGTCAGGGAAGGTATATGATATGCATTTTGCAGTTCCTTTCTGGATCAATTTGGATGTTCTATTTCATTATGACCCTTTTTTTTCCAGTCATTCTATCTGCCTGGGTCTGTTAATGAGAATGACAAGCAAATGGATCAGTGGAATGTGACTGCCCCACCTCTTTATCTTTGGAGCCGGCAAGAGTGGAGTGCAAAACACAAGGCAATAGCTCAAAAGCATGGTCATCCGTTCAGGCAACAGGAAATATCAAATTTGGACAAAAACCACTTTGAAACAAAAACCCCTGATCCTGTTAATGAAGAAAATAACAATGCTGGTGCATCGATGCTTCCAAATTATATTCCCTTGCAAAGTAAAGAGCCAGAAGAATCCAATTCTGGAATAGTTAATGATGGTCATAAAGGAAGGTCTCAATGCAACAACAGTGATAGAGAAAGCCAAGATAGTCATTGCCCTAGGAAGAGCCATTCTGATGAGACTTCAAGGAAGAAAAGGCAAGGTGAAAAAATGGTTGAAAGAGGAACGGGTGGGAAATCACTGGAGGGCAGACAGAATGGTGGAAAGAAGCCTTCTCCAAGTGATTCAGGCAAGGGAGTGCATCGTCCTTCACCATCACCCAATATTGATGGTAGATCCTTGCTGGACGGTTCATCTAGATCCGTTGAAAAGCAATCACAGGCTGGCATAGGCAAAAATTGTTATCAGCATTTGGACCCTAGCTTTTCTGATTCATATTCGCAGCAGCATGCAACACCTTATGGCGGAAGCTGGGCCAGCAATCATGATGACATGAATAGAAGGCACTGCACTAATATTCACGAGTCTTATTCACTCAACATCCATGGATTGTCCAGTGGTGGCAATATGGAGGAGCAATCTACACGATGCATGAACGGCACAGAATTTGTTAGACAGCCACAAGTTCACCTTTATGGGCTACAAGGTGCTGATTCTGCTCGGTGGAATTATCCAAGTGGGCGATATCTGGGATATGGCCATATGGAACCAGCACCAGCTAACCCTTATGGGCATATGGGATCGGCATCAGAACCACCCTATATGATGAATATGTCAGCGATGCAGCGATACGCTCCCCGGCTAGATGAATTAAACCATACAAGGATGAGCAGCTTGGGTCCCGAGCCATCCATGCTGAATAGAAATGGCAGTTATGATCCTAGGGCACCGGGAGCTGGATACCGGTTTGATTCGATGGGCTTTGCTCCTGGTCCTCAACATCCTTACCCACACCACTCAGCAGGCTGGCTAAATGAGTAGATATACTGATATAGTCGGAAGCCTTTTCCTTGAAGTGGTGATGTAAAAAAATTAGCGACCTCAAGCTGTGTGCTGTATGCTGCAAGCCTGAAATGCATGTGCCATTCCAGTTTCTACCTCTTCATTACATGGCTACTGGCAATTAAAAAAAAAAAGACCAATAATTGGGCCTTTCTAGATGCTCATAACTAGAAAAAAAAAACCATTATTAAATAAAAATCACCTGCTGAGTCGAATACTACGAGCCGTTAGAAGGAAAGAAAAACCTAGAAATAAAAGAAAGAAATCTAGAGCTAATAAGAGCTAATAAGAGATGCACTTATAATGAAACCAAACAAGTCATGAACAATAATTTTTCTTTCAACCCTACACATGACAGTCTCTCGAGCTATCGTAATATTAATTGCTTTTTATTTTTTAATAAACTAAATGTTAGACCAAGGGTCAATTAATCTTTGTTTTGAAATAATAAAGTTTTCATATTAAATTCTGTCGGAAACTGATGTATCAGCAATAAAATAAAAAGGTTGTTTGTATAACATTACTCTTATATATATTTATCTATCTATCTTCTATCTTTATATATAAAACATAAGCGAAATCCTTTAGCATCTATTATCTTGACAAGTGAATTAAGTCGAATGAATAATCAATCTGCTAAAGCCATGCACATGAAAATTCTTCATATCATGGCAAAGAAAGGAGAGAAATTAAAGAAAAAATTTTCAACAAAAAAAACTTTGAATGGGGATTTTGTACAATATTGTTATTATTAATTATTTTTATTTTGACTAAATGAAATATCGTATTATGAACTTTATTTAAGATATATATCGTATATTTTTGTGTTACATATGAAACAAGAAAAATGTATTTTAGATTGTATCAAATTCATCTTAAGGTGCATTAAGCTTTCATTATTTTTTAAAGCATCAATTATAATTAAGAATTTCAAATGAATATTCATCAAGTGTGTGTATATACGAAGGTGCAATTCAAAATATAAATAGGTTTGCCAAAGCTTGGAAGCTAGGTGTTGACTGCATTGAAATTTGAGTAAGTTTTTTTTATTGGTCCACGCGCACCAAAGAACAACATATGTTAGTTAATAACTTTTTTTTTTGAAAGATAAAGTTAATAACATTAATTAGCATAGCTTCTAAAAATGCTTTAAATAGTTATATTTTAAGTCTTCTTTCACATAAAAGAAAATGCATACATAAACTCTTGATTTTATTGAGTTCTTTGGATTCGAAGAAAAATTAAGTAGCTTGAGATTGATGATAGTAATATCAAAAAGAAATCTCTAGCTCTAAAAGCCTTAAATAAAGATGAGGATAGAAATA
>Ga0325410_1001058_pt1 | contig 29975 bp, 39 predicted proteins | sample PopdelMetagenome_16_FD_206182 | JGI IMG/M metagenome (GOLD analysis project Ga0325410, IMG submission 206182) | Populus deltoides microbial communities from Bellville, Georgia, United States - Xylem-PdIQD-R3 | ecosystem: Host-associated > Plants > Phyllosphere > Stem > Wood/Secondary xylem...
TCAGAATCAGCTTGAAATTGAGAAATCCTCATCCCATGGCTATTCAACATATCTTGCAATTCTAATCTTAATGTATGTCCAGACTTAACTTGATTGTGTTGTTCAATGTTAGAGCTAACCATTGGAAACTCAGAAATAACAGCAACCTAACTCATAAACAACAAGATGCAGAATAGTTCATGAAGGAAGGAGAGAATTACAAAATTACGAGGCCAATATCTCCCAGCACACTGATTATAACAATGATCCGTTCGGTCCAAATGTAGAGTGGGTTCCGAAGAGCAACATACTAAAAAATGGTAACGATCCAACGGTGAACAAAGGAGATCAAGCTATGACAAACCACTCTGAACTAGCAAGAAAAGATGAAACTATTCTTTGCTTGTGGTTGGACATCTTTGTTGTGGAATACAGTTAAATCCTGGCTGAGAATAAGCAGGACTATGGCCACTTTAAGGAGTGTTGTGCGAGGGTTGGTTTCTAGGCGAAAGAACTTGGTGTCTAGAATGCAACGTGTCTCCCTGCCCTCATAGTCTACTTGATCTGGGAGGAGAGAAACAATAGTGTTTTGAAGACAAAAGTAAGCTCATTGATGCTATCTTTTGCAGATTTCAAGTTCTCTTTTATATGATTCTACATTTTCATGAGGCCAATCACTTTCTACTCCTGGTTGGGTGATGTTGTGTCTTACTGCGGTGGCCATAGGAGGTTCGTTTTTGTATTAGCTATATGTTTAGTCATTTCTTTGAGGCTCTCACCTGTTTTTCTCTTCTACAATGCTGCTCTTAGTGATTGTTGCGGTTCAATTCCTTGCCTGATACAATCCGGGTAATGAAAAAACAATCAAATTCGGATTCTGAAGTAAAATGCGTAATTGTTCAGTTTTATGATAATAGTCATAATTCTCAATCCGATCGTTGGATCTAGCTGAAATTTTACATGGAGTCTACTGACATGTCATCCTACCTTGGGTTAAAATGTTAGATCAATCGAAATTTGGGAAGGCACCGCAATACTGGTCAACAGAGGTTGTACGAATTTTGTTATTTACTTCCTTTTGCCTTGTAAACTTCCTATTTGGTTAGGATTCTTTTCCTAAAAAGATGTGGTAGCTTGTTTTGGAAATCTCCTAGTTCTACAAAGAACTTTAATCGGCTGTAACATAGTTTCCAAATGTGGCAAGGATTCATAAATGTTTCAGAATCCTTTTCTTACAAGGATTCCTATTCATCCTAGCTACAACAAGGAAACAAGACTTTAGAATTAATTCTGCCTTCAAATCAGATTTTCTAGTCTATTTGGGACTTTTTAATGGTGACAAATCTGATTTTAACATATTTAGGATAATAATTTTTAGATTTTTATTATTTTCTTCTTAGTCTTTGGGTTGTTATTACTTATTTGGGTCAATTGTAAGTGGGCCTTTTATAAGTCCACCTAAGGAGGGTCCATTAGGGTTTATTGAAGTTTATAGTTAGTATAAATAAAGGCATAATTAGATATGTAAGTTAGACAATTCAAATTAATAAAACTTATTATTTGCCGCACTTTGTGTGTGTGTGTTGGTGAGATAATCTCCTTTCCATGGTTCTCTAAAGAACTGAAAACGACTTATCAAAGAACAACTAACTTCGTGGCATCATCCTTATACCTCTCCTTCGCGAATCAATATTCGTTGGGTGGGGGTTTTCTGTTTCCAATAGCGTTGGTGCCTAAGTTTAAGTTATCTTTGTGTCACACTCCTATCAAAACTGATTTACTTGGCTTTCTGGGAATTGGTGTCTTTGCGTGTGGGTTGCATGACCATGTGATCACAAGGTTTGCATCATGGTTTGTTCTGGAAATGCTCCTGGCCTTCCTCTGTGTGTTTTTTGTGTTTTGGTTGCTTGGAGATCTCTATCATCCCTTTTGCTTTCATGTTCTGCTGCGACCCTAGTCTTCAATCTTGGTTGCTGCTCAACCATGCTTTTCTAGGTTTCCTTTTTCTTTTGGTTAGATTGGGCACCTCGTTGCCGATTTGGTTCCCCATTTAACCAATGTAAGCTCCTCTCTTTCGTTGCTAACTCTTCTTAGATGGGCTTGATGTAAATATTTTGTCAGGGAGCCTGTTCCCTTTTGTACATCCTTGTATATGAACTTGCTGGTTCTCTAGCATTGTATATTTTTAGTCTTTTATATACTTACATTTTGATAAAAGAAAAAACTTGAGATATGCTCCCGGAAAGCTGAAATAGGTTTGATAGAAGTGTGACAAAGTGAAAATCTGCCCCAAGGCACTAACACTATTGGAATGAAGTAGAATGATGTCATGAAGCCAGTTAATTTTTGATAAGTCACATTTAGTTCGTTCAAGAACTAAAGAATCAAGAATCACTCTCACATATTCAAACTGAAAAATTTAGAAGTAATATTCATCAATGACTATTAAAATTTAGGTTACATGTGTTTAAATAGTTTTTAAAAATTAACCCTAATGGATCTACCCTTGTGGGGTGAACTAACCCACATACGAAACTGACCCAAAAACCCTAAACTAAAAAGTTCATAACTTGATCCAAACAACCCTAAACTAAGAGTTCATAACCTGATCCAAACAAGCTTTGGATCCTAATTGAAAACAAGGTATTAATTAAGCCCAAACAAGCCTTGGGCTGTAACTAACAAAAATAAAAATAAAATCCGTAATATTAAATCCATGTTCTTCCATGAAAAGAAAAGAAGGAAATAAAATATTACAGAACTAATTCAAGGCAACATTAAAGGTAGCACTAACATCATACTCACCTGGAAGATCAATTTTGTATGCGTTGTCATTAATCCTCTCTAAAACCTGAAATGGACCATCACCACAAGACTATAATTTTGATTTTCTTTAGTTAAGAAATCGTTCCTTACGCATGTACACCCAAACCCAATCACCGGATTGGAAAACAACCTGTTTATGCCTCTTATTTGGTTTAGAAGCGTACAATTTATTTTTTTCTATTTGTTGTTGAACTCCCTCATGATGTTGTCTCACCATCTTTGACTTATTTTCACCATCTAAACTTACCCTTTCTTCAAAAGATAAAGAAATTAAGTACATAGGAGTTAGTGGATTAAACCCTTAAACAATTTCAAAATGAGAAAAACTAGTAGTCGAATGCACAGTTCTATTATAAGCAAACTCAACAAAAGATAAACATTCTTCCCAATTTTCAGATTCTTTTGAAAAACAACACACAAAAAGTTGGGATAAAGTCCTATTCAAAAGGGAGTGTGAGGTGGGAATAACAAAAATTAATGTGAGGACAATGGTGAGAGAAGATCATTAGATTCGGCTAAACCTAAATCATTAATTAAACTGGTTGAGAGTGAAGGTAAAACCCGATGAGTGAAGAAAGTAAACTGGTGTGATGATAATAGTGTGGAAAAATTAAAGAAACAACCTTATTTTTACGCAAAAGGAGCTCAAATCAGATCTGCATTTTTCACTAATAAACCGATGATCTTACTTGTGTATAAGGAGGTTTATTTTAACTCTAACGATCTTGATTCTGTTATTTCTAGTGTGGCTGTTTCTTTGTTGCAGGGGTTTGATGAAGTATTCCCTGAAGACATCCCTAATGGATTACCACCATTAAGGGGAATTGAACATCATATTGACCTTGTACCCAGAGCTTCGATTCCTAACCATCCAGCCTATAAAAGCAACCCCGAGGAGACTAAGGAGTTCAAAGGCAAGTAGATGAGCTGATGATGAAGGGGTATATTTGTAAGAGTATGAGCCATTGTGCCGTGCCAGTGTTACTTGTGCCTAAAAAGGATGGAACATGGAGGGTGTGTGTCGACTATCGTGAACATGGAGGGTGTGTGTCGACTGTTGTGTCGTCAACAACATAACGGTAAAGTATCGACATCCTATTCCTAGGCTTGATGACATGCTAGATGAGTTACATGGATCATGTATTTTCTCTAAAATCGACTTAAAAAGTGAGTACCATCAGATTAAGATGAAAGGGGGTGATGAGTGGAAAACTGCATTTAAGGCTAAGCATGATTTGTATAGATGGTTAGTCATGCCGTTTGGACTTACAAATGTACCTGGTATGTTTATGCATTTAATGAATCATGTATTGCATGCGTTTATAGGTAAGTTTGTTGTTGTGTATTTTAATGATACCTTGATCTATAGCAAGAACTTAATTGAGCATCTTGATCATTTGCGTAATGTACTTAGTGTATTGCGTAGTGAGCAATTGTATGCTAATCTTAAGAAGTGTACCTTCTGCATGGAAAAAATTCTGTTTCTTGGCTATGTTGTAAGTGCGCAGGGTATTAAGATAAACGAGGAGAAAGCTAAGGCCATCCAGGATTGGCGTACACCAAAATCAATAAGTTAGGTAAGGAGTTTTTATGACTTGCTAGTTTTTATATAAGGTTTGTGAAGGATTTTAGTACTATTGTTGCACCTTTAACTAAAATTATGAAAAATTATGTTGGATTCAAATGGAATGATGAACAGGATAAGGCTTTTAATTTGTTGAAAGATAAACTTTGTTCGACGCCTGTTTTAGCTTTGCCAAACTTTACGAGAGCTTTTGAAGTTGAATGTGATCCGTCAGGTATTGGTATAGGAGCTGTGTTAATGCGAAAAACTTAATAGGGCAGTCTTAAATTACCCTACATATGACAAGGAGCTCTATGCCTTGGTGAGAACTTTAGAAACATGGCAACATTACCTGTGGCCCAAGGAGTTTATGATACATTCTGATCATGAATCATTGAAGCATTTAAAAGGACAAGGTAAGTTGAGTAGGAGACATGCCAAATGGGTTGAATTTATTGAAGCCTTTCTGTATGTGGTCACTTAAGTAAGGAAAAGAAAACATTGTGGCTGATGTTTTCTTTTATCTATTTTGTATGCTAGATTTCTAGGATTTGAACACATAAAAGAATTGTACAAGGATGATAGTGATTTTTCTAATGTTTGCAATGCTTGTGAAACTTCGACTTTTAGGAAGTTCTATAGACTCGATGAATATTTGTTTAAAGAGAGTCATGTGTGTGTTCCATTAAGTTCTATGTGTGAATTGATTGTACATAAAGCACATGGAGACAGGTTGATGGGGCATCTTGGTGTTGTTAAGACTTTGGATGTGTTGCATGGACATTTTTATTGGCCTAAAATGAAAAAAAAAAAGTGCAACATATATGTGATAAATTCATAACTTGTAGGAAAAAAAAGTCTAGGACTCAACACTTACCAAAAACAAAAGTCTAGGACTCTACCACATGGCTTGTATACCCCTTTGCCTGTACCGAAAGAACCATTGGTAGACATTTCGATTGACTTCATCTTAGGTTTACCTAGGTCAAAACAGGGTAGGGATTTCATTTTTGTAGTTGTTTATAGGTTTTCAAAGATGCCCAACACCAAGCGTAATCATACAACAATCTATTGGAGGTGTCGATTGGGCCAATTACAAGAGCTAAGACAAAGAAGCTTAAAAAAGCATTGAATGGGTTTGTTCAGAATATATGGAGCAACATGGACTTGGAGGGGCTTGGGACATTTGAGGAGCATGAAGGACAGCTGCCCAATCGTGTGGAACAAGGGCTGATGTGTCTGGCCCCATACTAGCCTTGTCAGGCTTTTTTTTCCTAATGCTACAAGGATTGAAAGTCAGCAATTTATTTTTCTAATTAAGGAAGTTGGCCAGATCTTGTTCATAAAGAAGGGAGGATTATTTAATGTTTTTCCTAACTTAGGAAGGAAAGTAACTAAATGAGCAACAAATGAGGAAATTTGTTTTCTTATTTGTCCAAGTTAAACAAGGAAATCCAAGTTAATCAAAGACATCAAAGAGGGCAGCAACACAAATTTTCTAAATCAGATTTCTCCTCGTTTATTTGGGACTTTTTAAGGGTGACAAATCTGATTCTAGCATATTTAGGATGATATTTTTTGAATTTTTATTATTTTCTTCTTAGTCTTTAGGTTATTATTACTTATTTGAGTCAATTGTAAGTGGGCTTCATATAAGTCCACCTACGGGGGGGTCCATTAGGGTTTCTTTAAGTCTAGAGTCCGTATAAATAAAGGCATAACTACACATGTAAGGTTATGCAATTCCGATTAATAAAATTTCTTGTTTGCCGTACTTGTTGTGTGTTGGTGGGATAATCTCCCTTTCTTGGTTCTCTAAAGAACTGGAAACAACTTATCGAAGAACAACTGACTTCGTGATGTCATCTTTATACTTCTCGTTCGTGAATCAATATTTGTTGGGTGGGGGTTTTCCGTTTCCAATAGTGTCGGTGCCTAGGTACAAGTTATCTTTGTGTCACACTCCTATCAAACCTGATTTACTTGGCTTTCCAGGAATTGATGTCTTTGCGTGTGAGTTGCATGACCACGTGATCACGAGGTTCGCATCATTATAAATCTTGGCAAAGTCATAATCATTATCATATAATTCCTTCACATATTCAAAACCTAGCAATCTAGTATTCATTGTGTTTAGAAGAACATACCTGCATGAAAGTGTATTATCTATTATGTTCTCTTTGCCTTGCTCATATATGCTCAGGTAAGGAAAAGTTTCAATGAATTCAACCTATTTTGCAAGTCTCATATTCAACTTACCTTATCCTTTTCAGATGCTTCAAGGGCTCATGATCTTAATGGATTACAAACACTTTTGACCACAAGTAATGTTGTTATGTCTCAAGAGCTCTTATTAGCACATAGAGTTCTTTGTAGTAAGTGGGATAGTTCAAGGTCGCTCCGCTTAATTTTTCACTAAATTACGCAATAGGTCTCCAATCCTACATCAAAACAGCACCTATTCATATTCCAAATTCTTTCGTAAAGTCAGGTAAAGTCAAAACAGGTGCAGAGCATTTCTATTTCAAAAGAAGAAAATCCAATTCTCGTTCCTCCCCTCATTTAAACCCAATTGACTTTTCAACAACTTCATTCAAGAGTGCAACAATTGTACTAAAATCTTTCACAAAACACCTATAAAAACTAGCTAACCCATGAAAATGTCTTACCTCACATACCAATTTGGGTGCAGGCCAATCCCGAATGGCTTTAACGTTCTTCTCATCCATCTCGATACCCTGTGCAATTACAATATAACCAAGAAACACAATTTTCTCCACGCAAAAGGTGTATAAGATTAGCATATAATTTCTCAATTCGCAACACATTAAGTATATTGCATAAATGATCAAGATGCTCAGTTAAATTCCTGCAATATATCAAAATGTCATCAAAATACACAACCACAAACTTACCTATGAATGCATGCAACACATGATTCTTTAAATGCATAAACGTACTAGGTGCATTTGTAAATCCAAACAGCATTACTAACCATTCATACAAACCATGCTTCGTCTTAAATGTTATTTTCCACTCATCACCTTCTTTCATCCTAATCTGATGGTATCCCCTTTTCAAGTCAATTTTAGTGAAAATACAGGATCCATGTAACTCATCTAACATGTCATTAAGCCTAGGAATGGGATGTCTATACTTTATCGTTATGTTATTGATGGCTCGACAATCAACACACATCCTCCATGTTCTATCCTTCTTAGGTACAAGTAGCATGAGTAGTACATCACAAGAGCTCATACTTTCACGAATGTACCCATTTTCCATCAGCTCATCAACTTGCCTTTGAAGCTCTTTCGTCTTCTCGGGATTGTTTCTATAGGCTGGTCGGTTAGAAATTGAAGCTCCGAGTATGAAATCAATTTGATGGTCTATCCCCCATAATGGTGGTAATCCGGTAGGAATATCGTCGGGGAACAAATCATCAAACTCCTGCAACAAAGAAATATCAACACTAGGCACAATATGATCACAATCATTAGTATTAAAGTAAGCATCTTTGTACACAAGTAAAATCATTGGCTTGTTTGTGGAAAATGCACATCTGACCTCACATTCTCTAAAAGAAAATTGGGTTGTTTCTTTAGTTTTTCCACTCAATTCTCATCACCCTTCCTGACTTTCTTCACTCTTTTGTCTTAACTCCACTCTTAACCAAATTTAGGTGCTTTTGAGTAGTGGCCGAATGGTCTGATTTGTTTGAAGTGTTCGTCGAAAATTTGTTTGTGTTTGGAAGGGTGGACAAATGGTCTGAGTTGTTTGGAGTGTTGGTCGAATATTTGTTTGTGTTTGCAAGGGTGGCCGAATGGGTTGTAGTGGTGTTTTGGGTTTTGACCGAATTTGATGGTCTTCTCTCCCTTTGTTCCTCACCTTGATTTTCTCTCCTTATAGGCTCATGCTCACTTTTTAGCGTTATTTGATCATCATACACCTGTTTGGGTGTAAGAGGTATAAAAGTGATGGTTTTACCATCTTTTACAATGGTATACCTATTTTTAACCCCATCATGAATTACATTCCTATCATATTGCCATGGTCTCCCCAATAAGATGTGACTTGTTTGCATTAGTGCCACATCGCACAGAACTTCATCAACATACTTTCTAATAAAAAATGGAACCACAACCTGTTTAGTCACTTTCACTTCACCACTATCACTTAGCCATTGCAATCTATATGGTTTAGCATGCTTAATAGTACATAAATTCAGTTTCCTAACAAGGGTGGTACTACAAACATTAACACAACTTTCACTATCTATAATTAAACTACACACCTTGGTTTGTACATAGCAACGTGTATGGAAGATGTTCTCCCTTTGTTGATTAGTTTCATCTTTCTTGACCTGAACCTGAATTGTTTGCTTTATAACTACGGACTTCTCAACTAGTATTGCTAACTCATCCCCATCATTATCCTCCAATGGTGGCATGCCTTCACAATCAGGTGTCACTTTATGATTTAATAATATCACCATGATGTGCATCATGGGAATTATAATCCATCTCGTAAAGCTAAATCTAATATGCAAGAGGATTCAGATGGTCCAATAACAAGAGCGAGAGCGAAACAACTACAAAGGACCTTGACGAGTCAAATTAGAATGATTGAAGCTTCGTCAGAATTAAAATTAGCAATCAGTTTGAAATTGGTTCAAGGGTGCTTATTTGTCTATAATTGGAACTTGGAGATGGGAAAATCCCTTAATGGTTTTTTTGATGCTGAGCACCTTGAATTTGGGTTGATAATGCAAATAAGTGAAGGAATTGATGCTTTTTACGATCAGAATAGTAGATGAATTTGAACCTGAATTTCAAGTCATCCATTGCATGTGATAACAAGACTTATTTAGGTGGAATTCAAGTTCAAAACTGATCTTTCTAGATTGTCCAACCATGATTGCATTGGACTTTTGTGTAAGATGTTATAGCTGTTTTAAAATTTAGTCTGTTGTGTTTCAAAAAGGTCAAAAAAACGTGTTCTAGTTAAATTTGTCTAATTACTTTGTTAAAGTCTAGTTTTTAAGCTTGACTTCTATCATGTTGATTTTTCCTAACTTTGGAGGGATGTTCCAATTATAAATATAGTATCAAATTATGTAATAAACACTTTTGGCCAAAATTTGAAACTTAATTCAAAGAATTAAGAGTTTTTCTTCCAAATTGATTTTTTGAAGAATCCTACATGACTTATCACTCTTCAATCAAAAAGAGTGTGGCGTCGAAATCCTAGATTGATCTTTGTGGCGTCCAGATCAACTTATCAAAGTATCATTCTAGTCTATCCTCCATCTTATTTACCTTAAACAAACCAAAAGAAAAACAACCAACCAGACCCATCCTTCATCCATTTTTGTCAAATTCATTGTTGTCGATTTTCAAATCATTCACGGCACATCACACCATTATCTCTAATCATTATGATTCTCTTGTTTGGGCACTCTGAAGCATAATGTCCATGTCCCTATTACCTAAAACATTTAACATCACAAGTATGTTTAGGTTCAGTTTCAGATTTACCTTTGGCACCAGTAGGGACACAACTTAGATGACCTTCGGTGGTTCAGTTTTAGAAGGAACAAAGGACCTTGGCCGGACAGTACCCTCTCTCCTTGGATTCGGCTTCCAAGATGATGAAGAACCCGAATTAAACGTTGGTCAAACATGTCCCTTCCTAAGTTCTCTCTCCATCTTTGTAGCTATGTGAACCATGTCCTCTAGCTTCACATAGTGTTGTAGCTCAACAACATTGGCAATGTCCTGATTCAACCCATTAAGAAATCTATTCATGGTGGCTTCTCTATCCTCAACAACATTGGCCTGAACCATTGATATCTCCATCTTTTTGTGATATTCATCTACTGACTTAAACCTTGATTCAGACCTTGTAGCTTCAGATATAAATCTCTGTAATAGTGGTTTGCCACAATCGTCTCCTTATTAATACTTTCATCTCCCCCCAAGTCTGAACAAGTCGCTCCCCATTCCTCCTACTGCTTATAATATGATACCACCAAATCAATGCATACTCCGTAAACTCAATGACCACCAATTTCACCTTCTTTTGTTCATAATAGTTTTTTCCCCTGTTATATTGGGCTTATTCAAGAGTCAAGTAAGTGTCCTCATTAATTTTTGTTTTTGTTTTATTTCGCATCTTTGTTTTGTCCACAATTCATAAGAATTTGCATTGCTACTCGTAAAATCACAATCATAGTTTTAGTTTTGCTTGTTTTCAATATATTTATTGATTCTTGAGTCTATATTCATAAATTAAATGCATTGCAAAAGCCTCTGACTTTGATTGGTTGGATTTTCAGTTTTGAAGTAACCAAAAGAAAACAACATAACGGTAAAGTATAGGCATCCTATCCCTATACTTGATGACATGTTGGATGACTTGTATGGAGCATTTATTTTCTTAAAAATTGACTTAAAAAGTGGGTGCCATCAGATTAGGATGAAAGAACGTGATGAATGGAAAACAACGTTTAAGACTAAACATGATTAGAATGAATGGTTAGTCTAGCCATTTGGGCTTACAAATACACTGTGTTATAAGGTTGATGCATCGTGTTTTGCGTGCTTTTATTGGTAAGTTTGTGGTTGTGTACTTTGATGACATCTTAATTTATGGCAAGAACTTGAATGCTCTTGATTCATTTGTGTAATGTGCTTAGTGTAATTCTTAATGAGAAATTATATACTAATCTCAGTAAGTGTACCTTTGGCGTGGAAAAAATTGTGTTTCTTGGATATATATTAACTGCACAGGGTATTGAGATTGATGAAGAGAAGGTTATGCCATTCAAGATTGGCCTACACCTAAATCTGTGATTGAAGTAAGGAGTTTTCATGGCCATGCTAGTTTTTATAGAAAGTTTATGAAGAACTTTAGTACTATTATAACAACTTCAACTGAAATTTTGAAAAAGTCTGTTATATTTAAATGAGATGAAGAATAGGATAAAAGCTTTTAATTTATTGAAGGATAAATTTTATGTTGCTTTTAGCTTTGCCAGACTTTACAAAAGCATTTGAAGTTGAATGTGATGTTTTAAACATACGTATAGGAGTTATGTTAATGCACATAACATAACATAAACATAAACATAGTATGTTATGTTATGTTATGTTAATGTTAATACATACGTCAACTTACCAAAAAAAAAAAAGAGTTATGTTAATGCAAGAAAGGATGCCAATTGCATATTTAAGTGAGAAATTAATGGGGCAACCTTAAATTACTCTAAATATGATAAGGAGCTCTATATCTTGATGAGAACTTTAGAGACATGACAACATTACATGTGGCCTAATGTGTTTGTGATACATTCAAATGATTAATCATTGAAGCCCTTGAAAGGGCAAGGTAGGTTGAATAGGAGACATGCCAAATGGGTTGAAATTATTGAAACTTTTCTGTATAAGGGAAAAAAAATTATGGTTAATGCACTTTCACGCAAGTATGTTCTTTTATCTACTTTAGATGCTAGATTATTTATACGAACCTTGTGATCACGCAACCAACAATCAAGATTGAGATCTGTTCCGGGAAAGTCAAAATAGGTATGATAGGAGTGTGATGACATCAACATATTTCTCAATCGAAAATGAAACCACAACCTGTTTAGTTACTTTCACTTCACCACTATCATTCAGCAATTGGAATTCATATGGTTTAGCTTGTTTAACAATACACAAATTCAGTTTACTAACAAGGGTGGTAGTACAAACATTAACACAGCTTCTACTATCTATAATTAAACTACACACCTTGCTTTGTACATAACAACGCGTATGGAAGATGTTCTCTATTTGTTGGTTAGTTTCATCTTCCTTAACCTAAACCTGAAATGTTCGTCGTAAACCAAGGACTCCTTAACCAGTAATGATAACTCATCCCCATCACTATCCTCCAATAGTGGCATGCCTTCACAATCAGATGTGTCACTTTTAGATTCAATATCACCATTATCTCTAATCATCATGATTCTCTTGTTTGGACACTTTGAAGCATAATGTCCATGTCCCTGACACCTGAAACATTTAACATCACGAGTACGTTTAGGTTGAGTTTCAAATTTACCTTTGGCACCAGCAGGGATATCAACTTAGATGACCTTTAGTGGTTCAATTTTAGAAGGAACAAAGGACCTCAGCCGGACAATACCCTCTCTCCTTGGATTCGGCTTCTAAGATGATGAAGAACCTGTATTAAACGCTGGCTGAACATGTCCCTTCCTAAGTTGTCTCTCCACCTTCGTAGCTGATGCGAACCTTGTGATCACGTGGTAACGCAACCCACACGTAAAGACATCAATTCCCAGAAAGCCAAGAAATTCAGGTTTGATAGGAGTGTGACACAAAGATAACTTGCACCTAGGCACCAGCACAATTGAAAACGGAAAACCCCCACCCAAAGAATATTGATTCGCAAACGAGAAGTATAAGGATGACGCCAAGAAGCCAGTTGTTCTTTGATAAGTCGTTTACAGTTCTTTAGAGAACCAAGGAAGGGGGATTATCCCATCAACACAAACACACAAAGTGTGGCAAACAAGAAGTTTATTAATCTGAATTGTCTAACCTTACATGTTTGGTTATGCCTTTATTTATACTGACTCTAGACTTAAAGCAGCCCTAATGGATCCCCCTTAGGTGGACTTATATGACGCCCACTTACAACTGATCCAAATAAGTAATAGTAACCCAAAGACTAAGAAACAAAAAATAAAAATCCTAAAATTATCATCCTAAATATGCTAGAATCAGATTTGTCACCCTTAAGAAGTCCCAAATAAATTAGGAGAAATTTAATTTGTAAAATTTGTGTTGCTTCCCCCTTTGATGTCCTTGACTAGCTTGGATTTCCTTGTTTAAATTGGACAAATAAGAAAACAAATTTCCTTCTTTGTTGCTCATTTAATTAATTTCCTTCCTAAGTTAAGGAAAGCATTAAATAATCCTCCCCTCTTTAGGAATAAGAGCTGGCCATCTTCCTTACTTAATTAGAAGAATAAATTGTTGACTTTCTTTCCTTGTTGTAGCTAGGATGAATAAGAACATCCTTGTAAGAGAAGGATTTTCAAACATTTATGAATCCTTGCCACACTTGGAAACTATATTGCAGCCCATTAAAGATCCTTGGAGAGCTAGGAGATTCCCAAAACAAGCTTCCAAATCTTTGTAGGAAAAGGATCCTTACCAAATAGGAAGTCCACAAGTCAAAAGGAAGTAAATAACAAAATTCATATAGCCTCTGGTGACCCGTATTGAGATGCCTTCCTGAACTCCGATTAAACTGAAATTTAAACTCAAGGTAGGATAATATGTTAGGATACTCCATGTAAACTTTTAGCTTGATCCAACATTCAGATTGAGAATTATAACTGTTTCCATAAAACTAAATAGTTGTACATTTTACATCAAAATCCAAATTTGATCATATCGTTCCCTCTCTCTTCAAGATGATTCATCCTCGAATCACCAACAAGTTGAATTGGCAATTCCGTAGCCTCTTTCTAAAGCTTTTGGAGTTCTTTTCTTGCCAACAATCGTCGTCAATAACTTTAGATGAAAGTAGCAGCCGTTCTATTTCGTATATCATCATTGCAGCGTATTTTCTCCTCTCTTTCTAAAGCTTGTTGGGCATTGACTGATGCTGTTAACACATCAAGTTCTTGCTTCATCTCCCCTAGAATACGGGATAGACTCTTGGATTCTTTTTTTAGAACACTAATCTCTTTATTTCTCTCCATTTGATACCACCTCTCCTTTTGAATCCTCCTTTTCTTTTGCCATAACACCTCATCAGAATACATCAAATCCCTTTGGTTTCTAGGCTGCCAAAAAACCTTCCCGATGGCCTATGGTCTCATCTTTAAAACCGCTATCACCAATATCATCAACGTCCTCCTCCAAATCCTCATAATCAGCCCACCTTGGCCTTTCAGCCCCACTACCATCGTTAGATTTGTGTTGAGCCCCAACTTTTCTCACGTCTTGGGTACACATTCCAGCCACGTTACCATGTTTTCCCACCTTCTCAAGTCTGTCACACACATTCCCCATCATAAAATTCATTCTTTCATCATGGCATGCATTTGGAATTTAAGTTCTACATCGGGAGGGGGTGGTGTGTTGTTTTGCACTGACATGATAGTACCTGCAAAAATTGGTTAGTGGTAAAACAAATCCTCACATCCCTCGTGTTTCGCTCAAACACTCTTAATATCCTCATATGCTCACACCTTTCATCTCACCTTCTTGCAGTTCTTGCACAACTCAAACCAATACCAAATAGAACCAACTTGGCAGCGCAATCCAAATATGTATATATGACTAAAGAAGAAATAAAAACAAGAAAAAAAGCGAAATAAAATGGCGATGATAGTCTTGCAAGTAGCAAGCGACTCTATTCGAAATATGAACAAAACTGAAGACTCGAATAAAAATAGAAATGAAATATTAAAAAATGGTGAAACAACACCCAAATATGTTGGATATGTTGAAAATATACTGCAAGAAATGAAACAACAGAAAGAAAGCAAATTTCAAAAGTTGACGCAAAACAAACTTGTTTACGACGAGTTAAGTCTGAATCTGGAACATAAAGTGAATGATATCCAATTGAGCTCAAATTTCAGATATAGTGCGATACTAACCCAAATAGAAATAATATGAATTTTGAGCAATTTGTGATAAGGTTTGATATACTTGCGCAAAAACGGTAAGATTGAGACCTGATTAGACCCGAAATTAAAAACCAAAGCAAACAATATCCAATTGACCGCAAACATAATATGTGATGTGATTAGGGCCCCAGTAATAAGAGTATCAAATTTGAGGTAATTACAAGTTGATTTGGTCCAATTTTCCCTTGTTTAGTTTTTTGCGGCAAAAACCAATAAACGTCTCTTTGAACGATTTTTTCTTCTCTTTTTTTTTCTTTTATTTTTATACTTTTGATGCTATTGATGTATTTTGAACAATAACAAGATGAAATAACAATTTTTTTATATGCTGCAAATTCAAGGAGAAGAATAAATTGGATACTAAGGAATTTTTTTGCGGAAACAACAAGAAACGAAATATTTCAGAAGGATATAACCTGATTAATGGAGCCAAGCTCTGATACCAAATGATTCAACCTTGTGATCACATGGTCACGCAACCCACACGCAAAGATACCGATTCTCAGAAAGCCAAGTAAATCAGGTTTGATAGGAGTGTGACACTAAGTTAACTTGTACCTAGGCACTAGCACTATTGGAAACGGTAAACCCCCTGATGTGAACCTTGTACTCACGTGGTCACGCAACCCACAATCAAGATGGAGATCTGATCCCGGAAAGCTGAAATTGGTCTGATAGGAGTGTGACACAATGGAAACCTGCCCCAAGGCTCCAACACTATTGGATTGAGTAGAATGACGCCACAGAGCCAGTTAATCTTTGATAAGTCAGATTGAGTTCCTTCAAGAACTGAAGAATGAGATTCACTCTCACGCGTCAAAACTGAAAAAATCAAAAGTAATTATCATCAAAGCCGCTGAAATTTTGGCTTACATGAGTTTAAATGGTTCTTGAAAAATTAACCCTTACACCTTATGTGGATTTAAATGAGGTCCACTCAAAACTGACCCAAAACCTTAAACTTAAAAGCCCATAACTACCAAACAAGCTTTGTATCCTAACTGAAAACAAAGTTTTAATTAAGCCCAAACAAGCGTTCGGCTGTAGCTAACAAAATGATGTGTCGTGAATGATTTGAAAATTGGCTACAATGAATTTGATGAAAATGGATGAAGGATGGGTCTGGTTGTATTGTCTTTCTTTTGGTGTTTAGGTTGGATTATAGTGATTTTAAGATAAATAAGATAGGGGATAGACTAGAATGATACTTTGATAAGTCGATCTGGACGCCACAAAGATCAATCTAGGATTTCGACGCCACACAATTTGTGATTGAAGAGTGATAAGTCAGGTAGGGTTCTTCACAAAATCAATTTGGAAGAACAACTCGTAATTCTACGAATTAAGTTTCAAATATTGGCCAAATGTTCTTTATTACATATTCTGATACTATATTTATAACTGGAACATCCCTCTAAAGTTAGGAAAAATTCAACATGGCAGAAGTCAAGCCCAAAAAATAGACTTTGACAAACTAACCTAGACAAATTAACTAGCACACATTTTTTTGACCTTTCTAACATAAACAGACCAAATTTAAAACAATCATATCTTGTTACGCAAAAGTCCAATGCAATCATGGTTCGACAATAATCTAGAAAGAACATGTTCTGAACTTGAAATACACCTAGATTAGTCCTGTTCTCACATGCAATGGATGACTTTAAATTCATTTGCTGTTCTGACCATAAACAGCATCAATTCCTTCACTTATTTGCATATCAACCCAAATTCAAGTAGCCCAGCATCAAAAGAACCATTAAGGGCTTTTCCCATCTCCAAGTTCTGATTGTAGGCAAATAAACATCCTTGAACCAATTTCAAACTGATTGCTAATTTTTAACTCCGACGCAGCTTCAATCATTCTAATTTGACTCGTCAAGGCCCTTTGCAGTTGTTTCGCTCTCGCTCTTGTCATTGGACCATCTGAATCCTCTTGCATATTAGTTTTAGCTTTACAAGATGGATTATAATTCCCATGATGCACATCACAAAATAAAATAAAGCCCCTAATATTAAATCCATGTTCTGCCATGAGAAGAAGAAAAGGAAGTAAAATATTACAGAACTGATTCAAGGCTTATTTATTGCTTTCCATGCAGCCCTTAATCCTAGAAACAAAAGGAAAAGGTAGCCACCCATGTTGTTTCCAAGTTGTAATAAGATTCTTTTTTTCTATTGCTGTCCTCATCTCATGGCCCAAATAAGGTTGTATTGGACCCCTCTTGCACATGGATAAGATGTACCTTTCAATTCTAACTTGGTTGAAACATTCAAAACCAATGCATTCAATGCCTCTTTTGTCCTTTCTCTTGGATAGTCATTGGACCATTTGGAACATGTAATGGGTCCTTGCTAGTGTTTCTGGGCCGGTGCACATCACCCCACCCAACGAATATTGATTCGCGAACGAGAAGTATTAGGATGATGCCGCGAAGCCAATTGTTCTTCGATAAGTCGTTTTCAGTTCTTTAGAGAACCATGGAAGGGAGATTATCTCATCAACACAAACACACACACAAAGTGCGGCAAACAAGAAGTTTTATTAATCTCAATTGTATAGCCTTACATGTCTGGTTATGCCCTTATTGATAGTGATTCCAAACTAAAATAAACCCTAATGGACCCCTTATGTGGACTTATATGATGCCTACTTACAATTAAACCCAAATAATATAAATAAACCCTAAACTAAGAAGAAAATAATAATAACAATAATAAATCTGAATTTAATATCTTAAATATGATAGGATCAGATTTGTTGCCATTTAGAAGTCCCATATAAGCTAGGAGAATTGATTAGTACTTAAAAGTGCATTTTTATCAAGGTTCTATATCATTATTTTTGCATTTGAAGTATCAATAACTCCTTAACTAAAGCATGTTTTATACTAACATATCTAATAATATAAGATACCTTTAATTTATAGTAAATGTTCATCTTAAATGCAGGCCTATTACATAAATGAAAGAATTGATTGATGAGTTGAAGTACTTAAATTGAAAGGACAAAGAGATGGCCAAACTTAGAAAAGAGATGATTGGTGCAGTCCAAACTGGAACACTGTCAGCCAGAGCCAACGGTCAGATTGAGAATTACAACTATTGCCATAAACCTAGATAGTTGCACATTTTACATCAAAATCCAAGTTGGACCTTGCCTGGATCGTATCAGACATGTTTGGCAGCATTTGATTTGGATTCTTTATCATGTTGGAAGCTGAATCTAAGGAGAGCGGGCAAAACCGAACCACTAAAGGTTAAAGTTGAGGTCCCTACTAGTTCCAAAAGTAAATATGAAACTGAACCTAAACATACTCGTGATGTTAAATGTTCAAGTGTCAGGGACATTGACATTATGGTTCGAAGTGTCCAAACAAGAGAATCATGATGATTAGAGATAGTGGTGATATCGAATATAAAAGTGACAGATCTGCTTGTGAAGGCATGACACCATTGGAGGATAGTGATGGGCATGAATTAACATTACCGGTTGAGGAGTACTTTGTTATAAGGTGAACACTTTAGGTTTAAATCACAGAAGATGAAACTAATCAACAAAGGGAGAACATTTGAAACTATTAGGGAAATGGACATTATGCTTCGGAGTGTCCAAGCAAGAGAATCATGATGATTACAGATAATAGTGATATCGAATCTGAAAGTGACAGATCTGATTGTGAAGTCATGACACCATTGGAGGATAATGATAGGGATGAGTTAGCATTACCTGTTGAAGAGTCCTTGGTTATAAGGCGAACACTTCAGGTTCAGATCAAGAAAGATGAAACTAATCAACAAAGAGAGAGAACATCTTCCATACATGTTTTTATGTTCAAAACAAGGTGTGTAGTTTTGTTAATATTTACAGTACCACCCTTGTTAGTAAACTGAATTTGTGTACTGTTAATTATGCTAAACTGTATAGATTGCAATTGTTGAATAATATTGGGGAAGTGAAGGTTACTAAGCAGGTTATGGTTCCATTTCTATTGGGAAGTATGTTGATCCTCTTCTATGCGATGTGGTGTCAATGCAAGCAAGTTATATTTTATTGGAGAGACCATGATATTATGATAGGGAGGCAATACATGATGGTGTTCGAAATAGATATGTGATTGTAAAAGATGGTAAAATCATCACCCTTATACCCTTTACACCCAAATAGGTGTATGATGATGAAATAAAGTTAAAACCCATAAAGCTATAGGGAGAGAAAATCTGATGCGAACCTCTTTAACACCCAAGCAACCCATACGCAAAGACATCAATTCCTGGAAAGCCAAGTAAATTAGGTTCGATCGGAGTGTGACACAAAGAAAACTTGTACCTAGGCACCAGCACTATTGGAAACGAAAACTCCCACCCAATGAATATTGATTCGCAAACGAAAAGTATAAGGATGATGCCACGAAGTTTCTTCTTCGATAAGTCATTTTTCAGTTCTTTAGAGAACCAAGGAAGGGAGATTATCCCACAACAAGTGCGGTAAATAAGAAGTTTTATTAATCTGAAATGTCTAACATACATGTCTGGTTATGCCTTTATTTATACTAACTCTAGACTTAAATAATCCCTAATAGACCCCCTTATGTGGGACTTAAATGAGGCCCACTTACAATTAACTCAAATAAGTAATAATAAACCAAAGACAAAGAAGAAAAATACTAAAATCCAAAAATTACTATCCTAAATATGCTAGAATCAAATTTGTCACCTTTAAGAAGTTGCAAATAGATTTGTTGCCCTTTAGAAGTCCCATATAAGCTAGGAGAATCAAATTTTCTTGTTGTAGCTAGGATGAATAAGGAATCCTTGTAAGAAAATGATTATGAAACATTTATGAATCCTTGCCACACTTGGACACTATATTACAGCCCATTAAAGATCCTTGTAGAACTAAGACATTCCCAAAACAAGTTGTCACATCCTTGTAGAAAAAGAATCCTAGCCAAATAGAAAGTCCACAAGTCAAAAGGTAGTAAATAACAAAATTCGTACAGCCTCTATTGACCAGTATTGCAATGCCTTGCTGAACTTTGATTGATCTGAAATTGTAACCTAAGGTAGGACAGCATGTCTGGAGACTCCACATAAAATTTCAGCCCATTCCAATGGCTGGATTGAGAATTATGACTCTTGCGATGAAACTGGATAGTTGTGCATTTTACATCAGAATCCGAATTTGATTGTTTTTTCATTACCCGGATCGTATCAAAATCAATATGAGAAACAAGAGAGAAGATAATTATATTTGTCTAGATCCCAAAACACCACCACATCCACCCATTCAGCCACCTACACACCCAAACATTCAGTCACCACCTAAAGAACCCCAAATCTTGTTGAGTGTGGACGTAAGACAAAAGGAGTGAATTGTGTGGAAAAACTAAAGCAACACCTTAATTTTTATGCTAGAGAGGGTGAGGTCATATTTATATTTTTCACTAACAAGCCAATGATTTTACTTGTTTATAAGGAGGCTGCTTTAATACTAACAAGATTTACCATTGTGTTCCAAGTGTGATTGTTTCTTTATTGCAAGAGTTTGATGATTTGTTCCCTGACAATATTCCTAGTAGATTACCACCGTTGAGGGGATAGAGCATCATATTGATTTCGTACTCGGAGCTTCAATTTCTAACTGACCAACCTATAGGAGCAATCCTGAGGAGACGAAGGTGCTTTAAAGGCAAGTTGATGAGCTGACGGAAAAGGGGTATATTTGTGAGAGTATGAGCTCGTGTGTTGTAGCTGTGCTACTTGTGCTTAAGAAGGATGGAACATGGAGGATATGTGTTGATAGTCGAGCCCTCAACAACATAATGGTAAAGTTGACTTGAAAAATGGGTACCATCAAATTAGGATGAAAGAAGGTAATAAGTAGAAAACAACAATTAAGACTAAACATGGTTTGTATGAATGGTTATGATATGATCCAAGCAAGGTCAAATTTGGATTTTGACGTAAAAAGTGCACCTATCCAGTTTTACGGCAACAATCATAATTCTCAATCCGACCATTGGATCAAGCTGAAAGTTTACGTGGCGTCTCTTGACATGTTTTCCTACCTTGGATTAAAATTTCAGGTCAATCAGACGTCAAAAAGACATTGAAACACGGGTCAACAGAGGCTGTACAAATTTTGGTATTTACTTCCTTTTGACTTGTGGACTTCCTATTTGGCTAGGATTCTTTTTCTAAAAGGATGTGGTGGCTTATTTTGGAAATCTTCTAATTCTCCAAAGATCTTTAATGGGCTGCAACATAGTTTCCATGTGTGGCAAGGATTCATAAATGTTCAGAATCCTTTTCTTACAATGATTCCTTATTCATCCTAGCTACGAAAAGGAAAGAAAACTTCAGAATAAATTCTACCTTCAGATCAAATTTCCTAGTCTATTTGGGATTTCTTAATGGTGACAAATCTGATTCTAGCATATTTAGGATGGTAATTTTTGAATTTTTACTATTTTTATTATTTTCTTCTTAGTCTTTGAGTTATTATTACTTATTTGGATAAATTGTAATTGGGCTTAATATAAGTCCACCTAAGGGGGGTCCATTACGGTTTATTTAAGTCTAGAGTTAGTATAAATAAAGGTATAACCAGACATGTAAGTTAGACAATTCAGATTAATAAAACTTCTTGTTTGCCGCACTTTGTGTGTGTGTGTGTTGGTGAGATAATCTCCCTTCCATGGTTCTCTAAAGAACTGAAAATGACTTATCGAAGAACAACTGTCTTCGAGGCGTCATCCTTATACTTCTCGTTCGCGAATAAATATTTGTTGGGTTGGGGTCTTCATTTCCAATAGTGTTGGTGCCTAGGTACAAGTTATCTTTGTGTCACACTCCTATCAAACCTGATTTACTTGGCTTTCCGGGAATTGGTGCCTTTACGTGTGGGTTGCGTGACAATGTGATCACGAGGTTCGCATCATTTGGTATTAGAGCTTGGCTTCATTAATCAGGTTATATCCTTCTAAAATTTTTGTTTCTTGTTGACTCCGTAAAAATTCCTTAGTAGCCAATTTCTTCTTCTCCTTGAATTTGCGGCATATAAAAAAAATTTCAACTCAGAATTAGCTCAACTTTGATACTCAACTTTGATACTGGGGTCCTAATAGCACCACGTATCAAATTTGGGGTCAATTGGATATCGTTTGCTTGGGGTTTCAAATTCGGGTCTAGTTAGGTCTGATTCATAACGTTTTTGCATCAATATATCGAACCTTGTTGTAAATTGTTCAAACTTTATATTCTGTCTCTTTGGGTTGATATCGCACTATATCTAAAATTTTAACTCAATTGGACATCATTTACTTTAGGTTCCAGATTAGGACTTAACTCGTCGTAAATGAGTCTGTTTTGCGTCAACTTTTTGAAATTCGCTATCTTTCTGTTGTTTTCATTTCTTGCATTTTATTTTCATCATATCCAACATATTTGGGTGTTGTTTCATCATTTTGCATATTTTTGTTTCTGTTTTATTCGAGTCTTCAGTTTCGTTCATATTTCGGATAGACTCGCTTGCTACTCGCGAGACTATCATCGCAGTTTTGTTTTACTTGTTTTTTGTTTTTTTATTGCTTCTTTAGTCATATATATATATATATATATATATATTTGGATTGCGCTGCCAAGTTGGTTCTATTTGATATTGGTTTGAGTTCTGCAAGAACCGCAAGAAGGTGAGACGAGAGGTGTGAGCATGTGAGGATATTAAGAGCATTTGAGCGAAACACAAGGGATGTGAGGATTTGTAGGTGCTATCTTGTCGGTGCAAAACAACACACCCCCCTCCCGATGTAGAACTTAAATTCCAAATGCATGCCATGACGAAGATGATGGAAAGAATGAATTTGATGATGGGGAATGTGTGTGACAGACTTGAGAAGGTGGGAAAACATGGAAACATGGCTGGGACATGTACCCAAGACGTGAGAAAGGTTGGGGCTGAACCGAAATCAAACAATGACAGTGGGGCCGAAAGGCCAAGATGAGCTGATTATGAGAATCTTGAGGAGGACGTTGATAATATTGGTGATGACGGTTTTAAGGATGAGATCATAGGCCACTGGGAAGGTTTTTGGCAGCCTAGAAACCAAAGGGATTTCATGTGTTTTGATGAGGTGTTTTGGCAAAAGAAAAGGAGGATTCAAAAGGAGAGGTGGTATCAACTGGAGAGAAATAAAGAGATTAGTGTTCTAAAAACAGAATCCAAGAGTCTATCCCATATTCTAGGGGAGATGAAGTAAGAACTTGATGTGTTAACGGCATCAGTCAATGCCTAGCAAGCTTCAAAAAGAGAGGAGAAAACACACTGCAATGATGATATACAAAATAGAATGGCTGCAACTTTCATCCAAAGTTGTTGGCGACGATTGTTAGCAAGAAAAGAACTCCAAAGGCTTCAAAAAGAGGCTAAGGAATTGTCCATTCAACTTGTTGGTGATTCGAGGACAAATCATCTTGAAGAGAGAGGGAATGATACGATCCAAGCAAGGTCAAATTCGGATTTTGACGTAAAAAGTGCACCTATCCAGTTTTACGGCAACAGTCATAATTATCATTCCGACCGTTGGATCAAGTTGAAATTTCCTACCTTGGTTTAAAATTTCAAGTCAATCGTAGTTCGGGAAGGCATCGAAACACGGGTAAACAGAGGCTGTATAAATTTTGTTATTTACTTCCTTTTGACTTGTGGACTTCCTATTTGGCTAGGATTCTTTTCCTAAAAGGATGTGGCGGCTTATTTTGGGAATCTCCTAATTCTCCAAAGATCTTTAATGGGCTGCAACATAGTTTCGATGTGTGGCTAGGATTCATAAATGTTCAGAATCCTTTTCTTACAACAATTCCTTATTCATCCTAGCTACAAAAAGAAAAGAAGACTTCAAAATAAATTCTACCTTCATATCAGATTTCCTAGTCTATTTGGGACTTCTTAATGGTAACAAATCTGATTCTAGCATATTTAGGATGGTAATTTTTGGATATTTATTATTTTCTTCTTAGTCTTTGGGTTATTATTACTTATTTGGTAAATTGTAAGTGGGCTTAATATAAGTCCACCTAAGGGGTCCATTACGGTTTATTTAAGTCTAGAGTTAGTATAAATAAAGGCATAACCAGACATGTAAGTTAGACAATTCAGATTAATAAAACTTCTTGTTTGCCTCACTTTTTGTGTGTGTGTGTGTGTTGGTGAGATAATCTCCTTTCCATGGTTCTTTAAAGAACTGAAAAACAACTTATTGAAGAACAACTGTCTTCGTGGCGTCATCCTTATACTTCTCGTTCGCGAATCAATATTCGTTGGGTGGGGGTCTCCATTTCCAATAGTGCTGGTGCCTAGTTACAAGTTATCTTTGTGTCATACTCCTATAAAACCTGAGAGTTGTTTTAATGTTGCGTGTGGGTTGCGTGAACATGTGATCACGAGGTTCGCATCAGGTTAGTAATGTTGTTCGGACTTAAAAATACACCTAGTACGTTTGTGTGTTTAATGAATCATGTGTGGCGTGCATTCATAGGTAAGTTTATGGTTGTGTATTTTGATGATGATGCGAGCCTCGCTATCACGTGGTCACGCAACCCATACGTAAATACACCAATTCCTGGAAAGCCAAGTAAATCAGGTTTGATAGGAGTGTGACACAAAGATAACTTGTACCTCGGCACCAACATTATTGAAAACAGAAACCCTCACCCAAGAAATATTGATTCGCGAACGAGAAGTATAAAGATAACACCACGAAGACATTTGTTCTTCGATAGGTCATTTTTTAGTTCTTTAGAGAACCATGGAAGGGAGATTATCTCACCAACACACACACACACACACATAAAGTGCGGCAAACAAGAAGTTTTATTAATTTGAATTGCATAACCCTTACATGTGTGGTTATGCCTTTATTTATACTGACTCTGGACTAGAAGAAACCCTAATGGACCCCCTCTTAGGTGGACTTATATGAAGCCTTCTTACAATTGACCCAAATAAGTAATAATAATCCAAAGATTAAGAAGAAAATAATAAAAATCTAAAAATTACCATCCTAAATATGCCAGAATCAGATTTGTCACCCTTAAGATGTCTCAAATAAATTATGAAATCTGATTTGAATTTAGAATTAATTCTAAAGTCTTTTTCCTTGTTGTAGCTCGAATGTATAAGGAATCCTCATGCCTACCATGTAGTATGATGCCTCCTTACGTGAGGCATTATGGTCTGATATAGTGAGTCGTAGTGATGGATGGGGAGTCAACCCCGTGGATTCTTATGGGTGACTTTAATGCTATCCCCAACCAGATGGATAGGTTAGGAGAGTCTACTACGTGGGCTGGTACTATGGACAGATTGGATACATGTATTCGAGAAGCGAAAGTAGATGATCTTTGGTATTCAGGTATGCATTATACTTGGTTGAACCAATGTCCTGAGAATCTGATTATGCGGAAACTAGATAGAGTGCTTGTCATTAAAAAGTGGAATATGAACTTCCCATTGTCGGAAACGAGATTTTTTCCTTTGGGTATGTCAAACCATTCTCCTATGGTGGTAAATGTTACTAGCAATGATCAGAACATAAAGAAACCATTCAAATTGTTCGATATGTGGATGGATCATGATGAGTTCATGCCCTTGGTGATGAAGGAATGGGATCAGAATTCAGGGGGTTGTCCAATATATCACCTGTGTTGCAAACTAAGAAAGTTAAAGCAGGAAATGAAACTTTTCAATATGACTCACTTCTCCAACATTTAAGATAGAGTCAAACATGCAAAAAACAAAAATGGATAAGGCTCCACAGGCTCTGCATATAGCACATGAGAATCCAACTTTGTGCATGCGAGAAAGGGATGCTGTTCGTAAATACACTTCTACCGTCAGGGCTGAAGAGAGTTTTTTCAAACAAAAGGCAAGTTTACAATGGCTTAGCTTGGGGGATCAGAATACTAGCTACTTTCACAAATCAGTAAATGGAAGACATAATAGAAATAAGCTTCTATCACTTACAAGGGAGGATAGAGAGGTTGTCGAAGGACACAAGGCAGTCAAATCAGAAGTAATTGCATACTTCCATCGTGTGTTAGGAGTGGATCGATGCTTAGGGTTCTGAACGAGGAAGTGATGGAATCGGCAATTAACTTAAAACTTTCTTCGACGCAACAGCATGTACTAGCACAAGATGTAACAAGGGAGGAGATTAAGCATGCTATGTTTAGTTTGAAGAACAACAAAGCCCCTGGTCCGGATGGCTTTAACGCAGGTTTCTTCAAAAGAATGTGGCACATATTTGGGGAAGATGTAATCAACGTTGTTAGCTCCTTCTTTCAGATTCGTAGAATGCTTAAAGAAATGAATGCTACATCAATTTCCCTTAATCCTAAAGTTGCTAATCCTACGAGGTTGACAGATTTTCGTCCTATATCTTGTTGCATCACTAAGATTCTAGCTGGGAGAATCAAAGCTGTTTTGCCATCCTTAGTAGGTCCGTATCAGACTGCTTTTATCTCTGGACGGAGAATCAGCGACAACATTCTCTTGTCTCAGGAACTAATGAAAGGCTATCATAAATCTACAGGAACTGCTCGTTGTGCTATGAAAGTTGATCTAATCCTACGAGGTTGACAGATTTTCATCCTATATCTTGCTGTATCACTAAGATTCTAGCTGGGAGAATCAAAGATGTTTTGCCATCCTTAGTAGGTTCGTATCAGACTGCTTTTATCTCTGGACGGAAAATCAGGGACAACATTCTCTTGTCTCAGGAACTAATGAAAGGCTATCATAAATCTACAGGAACTGCTCATTGTGCTATGAAAGTTGATCTGATGAAGGCTTATGACTCGGTTTGGTGGGATTTCTGACGCTACGTTAATAAAAATGGGATTCCCTAGAACAGTCATTAATTGGATCATGGTTTGTGTTACATCATGTCAATTCTCTATCAACGTAAATTGTGAGCTTGCAGGTTACTTTCAAGGGGGAAGAGGGCTGAGACAAGGTGATCCACTGTCCCTATATTTGTTTGTCCTATGTATGGAAATCCTTTCGGGGCTATTTTACAAGATAAGTGCCAGCCAAGAATTCAAGTTCCACTGAAGATGCAAGAAGGACAAAATTTCTCATCTTTGTTTTGCTGACGACTTGATGATTTTTAGCAAAGGGGATGTAAACTCAATTCGTATGATCAAAACTGTGCTCACAAAGTTTCAAGATCTATCAGGTCTGTATCCAAATCCAAACAAAAGTGACATCTTCTTGGGCAGAGCGTTAAATGCTGAAAGGGAACAAATTATTTGTATTCTTGGGTTTAGAGAGGGGGAGCTCCCTATGAAATATTTGGGAGTACCTCTTCTCTCGTCCAGACTAAAGAATGTCTTATGTAAGGGCCTCATGGATCGAATCACCTCTAAAGTTCGACATTGGACTGTAGAACACTCTCGTATGCAGGACGGGTACAACTGATTAATTTAGTCTTATTTTCCATACAGGCCTATTAGGCATCTCTCTTCCTCTTACCCGGGCAAGTAATTAAAAATGTGGAGCAAATTATGAAATCCTTTCTTTGGTCAGGTTCAGATACTGGGGCTAAAGTGGCTTGGGATCAGGTATGTCTTCCAAAAAAGGAGGGGGGGGGCTAGGAATAGAAAGGATAACAAAATGGAACAAGATTGCTTTGTTGAAACACATTTGGAACCTGTGCAATGACTCAGATGGCTCAATCTAGTCTCTTTGGATCAGATCCAATCTGTTGCGAGGTAGGAATTTCTGGACAATCAAGATGCCATAGAATTGCTCTTGGGCTTGGGGAAAGATTCTAAAGCTCATATCCTTAGCATGGCTGAAAATGAAGTACATTATAGGAGATGGAATGACAACCTCTCTATGGTTTGACAATTGGCATCCTTACAGCCCACTCGCGGATTCTTACGGGGAAAGATTTATCTATGATGCAGGTATGGAAAAGAACGCGAAGGTGAATGTGCTGATTCATAACTTAGAATGGAAAATTCCTACCACCCAAGCTATTTGCTGGCACCCCATTGTAGAAGCTATTCCTTCCAATTCTAATCCTAAGATGGGGCAAAAGGATGAGATTGTTTGGTTGGATTCCAAATCACAGATTCTCTATCAAAGTAGCTTGAGAGCAACTAAGAATTCATCGTCAGATGGTTGAATGGCATGACATTGTGTGGTTCAAGAATGTTGTTCCGAGACATTCGTTTCTTCTATGGATGGCTGTCCAACAGAAACTCACAACTAAAGATAGACTTCATCAGTTTGGTATACACGGTCCCAATAGATGCACACTTTGTCTCCGCAACAATGAAGATCACAACCACTTGTTCTTTGAATGCTCCTATACTAAAGCGATCTGGTGGGATGTGTTGTGACAGATGCGACATTCCAAGAATGACAAAAGGCTGGGATGAATGGATTCGATGGGCCACTGTCACTTGGCATGGTAAGAGTTTCATCAATTTTTTTCATAAACTGAGTTTCGCAACTATAGTGTATCATTTCTGGCAAGAACGGAATGCAAGGATCTTTGCAGGAATGTCTAGAACTTTGAATTTATTCTTTAATCAAATCAAATGTATCATTCGCGATAAGCTTGATTCGATGAGGAACGTCCTACCAACAAATGAAAACAAAAGGATCCAAAGAGCTTAGAGGGTTAATAACATAGATTCTTAATTTGATAGTTAGGTGGTTGTATTGGTTTTCCCTAACAAATCTAGTGAGGTCTCAGTTTTCTATTCGATGGCTAGCCTGTAGCCATATGTTGTTTTATGTTTCTGTTCTCATTGTAAATGTGGGGTATGCCATTTATAATCTTTGTATCTTATTCTTTTAATACATACGTTAACTTACCAAAAAAAAAGAATAAGGAATACTTGTAAGAAAACGATTTTGAAACATTAATGAATCCTTGCCACACTTGGAAACTATATTACAGCCCATTAAAAATCCTTGTAGAGCTAGGAGATTTCCAAAACAAGCTGTCATATCCTTTTAGGAAAAGGATCGTCCACAAGTCAAAATGAAATAAATAACAAAATTCATACAACCTTTATTGAACCGTATTGCGATGCCATCCCAAAATCCGATTGACTTGAAAGTTTCAGCCTGAGGTAGGACAACATGTCAGAAAACTCCACGTAAAATTTCAGCCTGATCCAACGATCGGATTAGGAATTATGACTAGTGTCAAAAAACTGGATAGTTACACATTTTATATCAAAATCCGAGCTTAACTTTGTCTGGATCGTATCATTCCCTCTCTCTTAAGAAAAAATAAAAATCCAAAAATTCTCATTGTATCAAATGACATTCTGATCTATAATAAAAACTTAACTATGCATCTTGGTCATGTGCATAATGAACTTAATGTGTTATGTAGTGAGAAATTATATGCTAATCTTAAATAATATACCGTTTTGCATTGAGAAAATTGTGCTTCTTGACTATGTTGTAACTGCATAGGGTATTAAGATGGATGGGGATAAATTTAAAGCCATCCAGGATTAGCTAGTTTTTATAGGTGTTTTGTGAAAGATTTCAGTACATTAGCTACACCCATGAATGAAGTTGTTAAGAAGTCAATTGGGTTTCCACAATTGGAATAGGAAGAGGTGTTGTTTTAATACAGGATCAAAGACCTATTGCATATTTCAGTGAGAAGTTAAGTGGAGTGATCTTAAACCATTCCACTTATGAAAAAGAACTATATGTGTTGGTAAGAGCGCTTGAGACATGACAATATTACTTATGGCCTAAAGAGTTCATATTACATTCAAATCATGAGTCCTTGAAGCATCTGAAAGGACAAGGTAAGTTGAATAGAAGACATGTAAAATGGGTTGAATTCATTG
>Ga0325410_1001059_pt1 | contig 29962 bp, 23 predicted proteins | sample PopdelMetagenome_16_FD_206182 | JGI IMG/M metagenome (GOLD analysis project Ga0325410, IMG submission 206182) | Populus deltoides microbial communities from Bellville, Georgia, United States - Xylem-PdIQD-R3 | ecosystem: Host-associated > Plants > Phyllosphere > Stem > Wood/Secondary xylem...
CTAGACAAATTAACTAGCACACGTTTTTTGACCTTTCTAACATAAACAGACCAAATTTAAAACAACCATATCTTCTTACACAAAAGTCCAATGCAATCATGGTTGGACAATCTAGAAAGAACATGTTCTGAACTTGAAATCCACCTAGATTAGTCTTGTTTTCACATGCAATGGATGACTTCAAATTCAGGTTCAAATTCATTTGCTGTTCTGACCATAAACAGCATCAATTCCTTCACTTATTTGCATATCAACCCAAATTCAAGTAGCCCAGCATCAAAAGAACCATTAAGGGCTTTTCCCATCTCCAAGTTCCAATTGTAGGCAAATAAACATCCTTGAACCAATTTCAAACTGATTGCTAATTTTTAACTCCGACGCAGCTTCAATCATTCCAATTTGACTCGTCAAGGCCCTTTATAGTTGTTTCGCTCTCGCTCTTGTCATTGGACCATCTGAATCCTCTTGCATATTAGTTTTAGCTTTACTAGATGGATTATAATTCCTATGATGCACATCATCAGCCCCGGGTTGAAAATGATTTGTCCTCAAATCAGAATCGTCATCGTCATCCAAGTATGGAGTCAAGTCTTTCACATTAAAAGTAGCTGATACGTTGTAATCACCAGGAAGATCTACCTTATACGCATTGTCATTCACCTTCTCTATAATCCGAAATGGACTATCAGCTCTTGGCATTAACTTGGACTTACGTTTGCTTGGGAATCTGCCCTTGTTAATATGAATCCAAACAAGATCTCTAGGTTCGAACCTAACCATTTTCCGCCCCTCGTTAGCTTGTTTAACGTACTTTGTCATTTTCTCCTCAATATGTAATCGAACCTGCTCATGTAGTTTCTTCATCAATTCTGCCTTTCTAATTCCATCCATAGATGTCCTCTCATCAATTGGAATATGAACAAGATCAATAGGAACACAAGGATTAAAGCCATTCACAACCTCAAATGGTGAAAATTTTGTAGCCCCATGCACACTACGATTATATGCAAACTCCACAATAGGCAAACAAGTATCCCAACTCTTTAAATTCTTATGTATAACAGCTCGTAACAAAGAAGATAAAGTTCGGTTTATCTATGCAAAAAGTACACTTATTAAGATTAGCATAGAATTTCTCATTGCAGAATACACTAAATAAACGCAAATGATCAAGATGCTCATTTAAGTTCTTGTTATAGATCAGAATATCATCAAAATACATAAGCATAAACTTACTTATAAACGCGCACAATACATGATTTATTAAATGAAAAAACATACTAGGTGCATTTGTAAGTCCAAACAACATGACTAACCATTGATACAAACCATACTTGGTCATAAAAGTAGCGATGTGAACCTTGTGATCATGTGGTCAACCCACAATCAAGATTGAGATCTGATCCAGAAAAGCCGAAAGAGGTTTGATAGGAGGGTGACACAATGAAAATCTACCCCAACACACCAACACTGTTTGAATGAAGAATGCAATAATCATTCTCACACGTCAAAACTGAAAAATTCAGAAGTTATATTCATTAATGATTGCTGAAATTTAAGTTAATGAGTTTAAATAGTTATTGAGAAATTAACCTTAATGATTCTACACTAGAAGACTGATTTGGTCAACTTACAAAACTGACTCAAAAACCTTAAACTAGAAAGCCCATAACCTCATCCAAACAAGTCTTGGATCCTAGCTGAAAATAAAATACTAATTAAGTTATTTCAGCTAATAAAATAAAATAAAGCCCATAATATTAAATCCATGTTCTGTATTGAAAATAAGAGAACGAAAAAAATATTACAGAACTGATTTAAGGCTTATCTATAACCTTCCATGCAGCCCAGGAATCCTAGAAACTAAAAGAAAAGGTAGCCGCCGATGTTTTTTCCAAGTTGTAGTAGGATTTTTTTGTTTCATTTGCTGTGTTTTTAATGCGAACCTCTTGAACACACGATCAAGCAACCCACATGTAAAGACACCAATTCCTGAAAAAGCCATATAAATCAGGTTTGATAGAAGTGTGACACAAAGATAACTCGAATCTAAGCACCACCACTAATGGAAACAAAAATCATGTTCTCTCTTGACTTCTGAAGTTGAGATTTGCTTATTATTGATGGATACCTCATTGCCTCCTCATGTAGGATGGTTATGTTGGTGCTTTGCTTTCAGTCTTGCTATGTTCTTGCTTGTTTCAGGCTTTTTATTATGATAAGCTAGCTATTGTGTTGCAGGTTAGTTTTGCTGGTGCATTGCCTACTTGCCTCATCAATTACTGCTACAAGTTGGGCAGTTGCTGCTAGAGTAGCTTCTAGTTTTTTGTTAGGTTTGTTTCAGCTATTGTGAGAGTTTGTTCCCTTCGCCTCCTTTGTATTTAAGGGAGTCTGTTCCCTTTTTCCTATTCATATCTGTATATATCCTGACTTGCTGATTCCCTAGCTCTGTTTCATTTGATCTATAAATTTCTTACATTTGATTAAAAAAAATGCCCACCCAACGAATATTAATTCGCGAATGAGAAGTATAAGGATGACGTCGGGAAGTCAATTGTCTTCAATAAGTTGTTTTTAGTTCTTTAGAGAACTAAGAAAGGGAGAATATCTCACTAACTCAAACAACAAGGTGCAGCAAAGAAGTTTTTATTAATATGAATTGCATGTCCCTCCACATCTGGTTTGGACTCTATTTATATTGACTCTAGACTGAAATAAACCCTAATGGACCCCCTTACATGGACCTATATGAGGCTCACTTACAATTAAACCAAAATATAATCCAAAACATAAAGAACTAAGAATACAATAAAATTTGATATTATTGTCGCATATAATAGAAAAAATAAAAGCTCAATAATCTGATTTCCCCTAGTTTATAAGCTGTTATAGCTGAGTAAACCTTCCTTGCATGCATAGAAATAGTTACCGCCATTATAAATCCCTTGTAGACTAGGAGAAAATCTGCTCTGATTTGGATTCCTTTCCTGCCGCCCTTTTAGTTCCTTGATTAGCTTGGATTTCCTTGTATAACTTGGACAAATAATGAAGTGAATCTCCCTCTTTGTTGTTGATTTAATTACTTTCCTTGCTTGTTTAGGAGAATAAGTTGCTGACTTTCTATCCTTGTAAGATTAGGAAAAACAAGCCTTATAAGGTTGTTACGAGGCCAGACACATCAACCCCTTGATTCACGCGAATTGAGCTCTTCTTGGACTTGGATTAGATGAATTAGAGGTTGTCTTTCATACTCCCTAGGCATCCCAAGCTCCTCGAGGTCCACTTGCTCTAAATATTTTGAACAAGCCCATTCAATGCCTCTTTAAGCTTATTTGCCATAGCTCTAGTAATTGACCCATTTGACACCCCCAATGGATTTTTGGCATGAAAAAGCTTGGTGTTGGGTTAATCCTTATCATATTTAAGCTCATGTAAGCCTAAATTTTGGCACTCATTGATGAATAATATATCTGAATTTTTCAGTTTTAACGTGCGAGAGAGATTCTTGCATTTTTTGGTTCTGCTTCGTGGTGTCATTCGACTTCATACCAATAATGTTGCTGTCTTGAGACAAGTTTTCATTGTATCATATTCCTATTAGACATATTTCAGCTTTCTAGGATCAAATCTCAATTTTGATTGTGGGTGTCACGGGTTACGCCGTGACGTCGTTCGGCGACGACGAAGGCTTTTATCGTGCCTCTTGATGAGGTGTATGTGTGTGTGTTGGGAAGGATTTAATCATAAAATTATAATTAAGGTTCAGGAGTTGCCACCTAGTATTATGGTTACTAGAAACCTATGGTTTGGGAGAGTCTGGGTAAGGGACTGGTTGTGCAATGGGAAGACGCATCACCCCTAGTGCACCCTACCTAAGGTAAGTTGCATTGTTGTTTGATTGTTTTTCTAGGTCGGGTTTCTATTCATTGGTCTTTTCTAAGGTTCAAGGTAGATCTCTCTTCATGAGAAAGTCTCTACCTTATTGGGTTAAATCCTAACCGTTCTAATGTTCAAATTTTAGCATTGCATTTATTTACACCTTCTATCTTTAATACCTGATGACATACTTTATCGTGTAATTTTGCACCCCACAGATATTAAAGTCTATATGTTGTACCAAGGGTTATATAACATAAATCTAGATTAACCATTTAACAAGCAAAGTATTAAAAGTGAACAAGATAACAAATATAAAACATGTTAGTATCAAACATTAAGGTCCATGTTGAGTTTATATTATACTTATTCTTACACCCTTAGTGTAACCTTTTCATCCTGACATGATAAATTTAGCTAAACATAATGAAAGAGAGAAACATAAATAAACAAGGAAAGGAAATGAAAAGTATAAGCAAGAGATTAATATAAGCAAAACTTAAGCATTACAAAATATAAAGAGAGAGCAAGGACATGTTCTTGATCTGCAAATCAAGATGCCTAAATGCATGGCAAATGCCTTTTTTTATAGGCCAAAATCCAAAACTGTTGATTTATTGACTAATTATTAAGTGGGTGACCACATCTTGACTTGGTAGCAATCCTTATCTTCTTGTCTGCCAAAAACATCATTGATAACGTCATAATTTGAACAGACTTAAATCATGAAAGTTCTAGGAAATTGTCTCAGCTTTTCAAGAAAACAAGTTGAGGTCATTTAGACTTCTAGAACTCGAGATATGGACTGAACACTAAACAGTGTCTAGGCTGCAGGACAGATTCAGACTTCTCCGTTGTTGCTAAATGAATTTTTCTCTCAACTAGTACCTGACCAAAATGATTTGCTGATTCTAAAAACTCGTTTTCTTTCCCAGGACTAGATCCACCGAAAACACAAATATTTCTTATGTGATGACTTGAGGAACCTGCCATTTCTACACACTTCTATATTTGTTGAATGTATGGGTTGAGTAGAAATGAAGGGAAGGAAGAGAAGATTTTATAGATGAGAAATTGAAAATACAATCATACAACCTATATGTAGGCCAACTGGAGTCTCATTCTCTCTCTCTCTCTCTCTATTTATTCATTTGTCTAAAAAAACTTGTGTATGTACATGTAGTTGTGATTGTGGCTCACATCTTCCTTTGGTTTTATGTCCAAGAACGGCTTAAACACCCTCTATGGGTCGGGGATAGGCTTCCCATCCAGTTTTCTTAAAAATTGGCAAACAGAGTCTTTTATAGTCAGATTCCCAAGACTAAGTCAAGTATGTTCTTTATGGAAATGGGGTCATAAGTCTCGAATGCACAATGCACATCTCCACTAGGATATGTTTCAAAAGTAAATAGAAAATTATCTAAAGATTCCTTATGTTTTGAAATAAATTCTGACTTTTGACAATTGTCACAAGCTTTGCAGAACACATGTGTGTCTTTGAATATGGTGGGCCAATAAAATCCACATTGTAAGATTTTTGCAGTCTTCTTTTTTGACGAGAAATGATTCCCACATGCCTCAGAATGACAAAGTTTAATGACACTTCGTTATCGGCAATCCATCTTTAAAATATTTTATCAGGACAATATTTGAAAAAGTAAGGGTCATCCCAATAAAAGTTCACTTCGTTCAAAAACTTTCCTTTGTCTTCGATACTCTAATGAGCTGGCAAATCTCCTGAAGCAGGAAAATTGATATTTTTAGCAAACCAAGGCATTAAACTAAGAGAAAGTAAGGATTCGTCAGGAAAGTAATCATCGATTGGTGTGATTTCAGATGTCGAATTGTTAATCTTGACAAATGATTTGCGACAACATTTTCAGTGCCTTTTTCATCTGTGATTTCATCCTGAAAATAAATCATTTGCAATTCTTCTTATTCATCAACCTCAGTTTTACTCAAGGTAGATTCAAATTGATCATAAACTAATTTTTCAATAAAATCTACTTCTTGTAAATCATTATCATCTCCAGGTTGCTTGCAAATGTTGAAAATATTCATCTCCAATGTTATTTTTTCAAATGATAGCTTCAACAATCCATTCCTACAATTAATGAATGCATTAGAAGTTGCAAGAAATGGACATCCTAAAATAACAGGAAATGAATTACATACTTCAACAGGTTATGTGTCCAAAACAATAAAATCCACAGGATAAATGAATTTATCGACTTGTATTAACACATCCTCAACTATTCCTCTAGGCACTTTTAGAGATCTATCGGCAAGTAAAAGAGTGACAGAAGTTGGTTTTAACTCACCTAGATTGAGACTATGAAAAACTGAATATGGAAGTAAATTCACACTAGCTCCAAGATCGAGGCTCTTTCAATTTTATGTTCTCCAATAAAGCAAGAAATTGTAGGACAACCAAGGTATTTATATTTCAAAGCATTATTGTTTTGAAGAATGGCACTTACTTGTTAAGCTAAAAAGGCTTTCTTTTTCACATTCAGTTTTCTCTTTACAGTGCACAAATCTTTCAAAAATTTAGCATAAAAAGGTACCTGTTTAATAGCATCCAACAAAGGTATATTGATCCTTACTTGCTTGAAAGGTTCAAAGATTTCAAAGTTATGATTGACTTTCTGTTGTTTGGTAATGACATGAGGAAATGGAAGTGCTGGTGGGAAATCAGTCTTTTCTTTGCAATGTTCAGATTCAACCCCTTCCTTACCCTCAGAGATTGACTCATCATCTTTCTCACAAGGTTCAAGAATGAGTTTTTCAATAACCTTACCACTGCGAAGAGTGATGACTGATTTGACTTGATGGGTGTTGGCTTCCAGAACTACTCGCATTCACATTGTATTGCCCATTTGGATTTTGCAGTGGTTGAGATGGAAACTTACCTTTCTCTTGAAAATTGAGAGCAGATGTCAATTTTGCAAGAGTATCTTTAAAATCTGTCATGCTTTGAGCAAGTTGAGTGTTGATTGTCTCTTGCTTTTCAATGAATGCATGCAATGTTTCTTTAGGATTTCTTCTACAAGGAAGTGCATATCCATGAGAATTTTGGAAATTATGGTGTGCTTTAAATGGTGGCTGTGAAGTTTGTGTATTATTATTAGCACTCTTCTAATTGAAATTTGGGTGATTTCTTCAATGAGGGTTGTATGTTTGCGAGTATGGGTTATGATTGGGCCTCTGGAAACTGTTTAAAGCCTGGGCTTGTTTATGGAGACATTTCTTAAAAGAAGACAAAGTTGAACAATCATCGGTTGAATATTCATTAGTTTCACAGATTTGACACCCAATGTCTTGAACAAACTTTAGTTGACCACTCTTTTTTAATTCAAGTGCGTCGACTTTTCTTGCTAAAGATGCAAACTTGGCTTGGAAGTCATGATCTTCCCTAAGGTTGTACATACCTCCACTAGATATATGAGGTTGAGTTTTACCTGGTGCCTCATAAGTGCCTGTAGTGTCCCATTTCGAGCATTTTCAGCTAGCAAGTCTAGGTACTCCATTGCTTCATTAGGGTCTTTATCCTCAAAAGTTTCATTGCACATCAATTCAACCATTTGCCTATCTCTAGGAGTTAACCCTCCATAAAAATGTGAATCCAATCTCCATGTTTCAAAACCATGATGAGGGCAAGTATTAATCAGGTCTCAATACCTATCCCAACATTGGTAAAAAGTTTCTCCTGGGTTTTGAGGGAAAGTGATGATTTGTCTTTTGAAAGTGTTTGTTCTGTGAGATGGAAAAAACTTCTTTAAAAATTGTTGTTGCATTCATCCCAAGCACGAATGGATCCATGTCTCAAATTTTATAGCCATGTTTTAACTTTATCTTTTAAAGAAAAAGGAAAAAACTTTAATCTAATGAGTGCTACAATTTTGAGTCATTATAGGTATTACAGAACTCCTCAAATTCGCTTAAATGCAAGTATGGATTTTTTAAATCTAAGCCATGAAAAGAAGGTCAAAGTTGAATAATGACTGGCTTAAAATTAAAATGAGATGCATCAGGAGGAAAAATTATGCATGAGGGTGCACTTGTTCTTGTGGGATTCATGTGGTCTCTAAGTGTTCTCACACGATTATTCTCATTATGAAGCGATTGATTATCATCTTCGGCCATATTTTCTAAAAATGATGAGGATACCCTACAAAGTTTACCGCTTAATGTACGTGACTAAACTCTCATGCACATGTAGCAAAAGCAAAAGAAACAAAACAAAAGAAACAAAGTTAAATACAATGAAAAGTGAAAAGAGAAAATAAAATAAACACTATAATTTATACAAGAATTTACCTCCCCGGCAATGGCGCCAAAAACTTGACATGACCAAAAGATTGATGTCTTCTCCCAAGTGTAGGAGTGTCGAAGTAATAAATAACACGGCAAGACTGGGGTCGAACCACAGGTAGGTTAACTATATAAATTATAAACACCAGCAACATCAACAACAACAACAACAACAACAAGTTAAAGAGAGCTTTGAGATGTGATATTATTGTAAAGATTAAACAAGTATAAAATAATTGTCAAGGTTAGAGGATCCACTAATAGTATTTCAAACAAGTATAGTATAAACTCTTTTAATTACTCAATTGGAAACCACACACAAAGAAGGTTCCAATTGGATTATAAATTGTTAACAAGATTACATTAGTTTTCTTATTCGAATAATGCTAATACTTGTAAATGTTGTCAGGTATTCATGATGTTAATTTATGTTAATAACAAATCAAGTTCCTTTCATAACACAGGTGTCGTTTATACCATACAGTTGGTTATGAAAGGATCAAGTATTTTTCGTACCAAGAGTTATACAACATAAATCTAGATTAACCATTTAAGAAGCAAAGTATTAAAAGTGAACAAGATAACAAATATAAAACATGTTAGTATCAAACATTAAGGACAATGTTGAGTTTATATTATACTTATTCTTACACCATTTGATGTGGACCAGCCTAGAAACACCAGCAAGGACCCATTACATGTTCCAAATGGTCCAATGACTCGGTCCAAGACAAAGGCATTGAATGCATTGGTTTTGAATGTTTCAACCAAGTCAGAATTGAAAGGTCCATTAGAGTATCAAGAGGAGACCCTAGTACATCTTATCCATGTGCAAGAGGGGTCCAACATAACCTTATTTGGGCCATGAGGTGAGGACAGCAAAGGAAACAAAAGAATCCTTCTACAACTTGGAAACAACATGGGTGGCTACCTTTTCCTTTTGTTTCTAGGATTAAGGGGCTGCATGGAAGGCTATAAATAAGCCTTGAATCAGTTCTATAATATTTTACTTCCTTCTCTTCTTCTCATGACAGAACATGGATTTAATATTATGGGCTTTGTTTTATTTTGTTAGCTACAGCCCAAGGCTTGTTTGGGCTTAATTAATACTTTGTTTTCAGTTAGGATCCAAGGCTTGTTTGGATTAAGTTATGGGCTTTTCAGTTTAGGGTTTAGGGTTTTGGGTCAGTTTTAAATGGACCTCATTTAAGTTCACATAAGGGGTCCATTAGGGTTAACTTTTCAAGAACTATTTAAACTCATGTAAGCCAAATTTTCGGCAGCTTTGATGATAATTACTTCTGAATTTTTTCAGTTTTAACGTGTGAGAGTGATTCTTGCATTCTTCAGTTCTTGAACGAACTGAATCTGACTTATCGAAGATTAACTGGCTTTGTGGCGTCATTCTACTCAATCCAATAGTGTTGGTGCCTTGGGGCAGGTTTCCATTGTGTCACACTCCTATCAGACCTATTTCGGCTTTCCGGGATCAGATCTCAATCTTGATTGTGGGTTGCGTGATCACGAGGTTCGCATCACCATTAGTGTAACCTTTTCACGTTGACATGATAAATTTAGTTAGAACATAATGAAAGAGAGAAACATAAATAAACAAGGAAAGGAAATGAAAAGTATTAGCAAGAGATTAATATAAGCAAAACTTAAGCATTACAAAATATAAAGAGAGAGCAAAGACATGATCTTGATCTACAAACTAAGATGCCTAAATACATGGCAAATGCCTTCTTTTATAGGCCAAAATTCAGAACTATTGATTTGTTGACTAATTGTTGAGTTGGCGGCCACATCTTACCGTGGTAACAATCCTTATCTTCTTATCTGCTAAAAACATCATTGATAACGTCATAATTTGAACAGACTTAAATCATGAAAGTTCTAGGAAATTGTCTCAGCTTTCCAGAAAAAACAAGTTGAGGTCATTTGGACTTCTAGAACTCGAGATATGGGCTGAACACGGAATAGTGTCTGGGCTGTAAGACAGATTCGGACTTCTCCGTTGTTGCTACAATTTGGACTTGAAAACGGTCTTTTTAAATCTTGGACTCCCATGAAGGTTTTGGGCCTATGTCTTAGCTTTCCATCCATATAAGGTAGACCTAAATCCAAGATCTACAACTCCAGATATGACCCAATGACCGAACAGTGTTCTAGTTTGAACTGAACCGGCATCTCTTTTCTAAGTTTGGCCCTCCCTTTGTCCATTCAATTTCCGTACATAAACTCATCAATCAATCCTTTCATTTATGTGATAAGCATGCATTTAAAATGAACATTGACCATAAATTAAAGGTATCTTATGGTATCAGACTTGTTATAAAACATGCTTTAGTTAAGGAGTTATCGATACTTCAAGTGCAAAATGATGATATAAAACCTTGATAAAATGCATTTTTAAGTACTAATCAAAAATATATTTGAAACATTTTTAGGATTTGGCCGTATGCATGAAAATACAATATTTTTTTGTTTTTTTAAAGGGAAAATTAATTTAAAATATTTAAGATTTTTTTAAAAAAATTTAGAAAACATTTAGGAGGGAACCATGTATTTTATAATAACATTGTAAAATTCCAGATTTATATCTTACAGTATAAGTACACAACCCACTATTAAGCAAAATAGATAGAAAAACATTTGTGAAAATTACAAATATTTTAAAATGCCCCTTGAAATTATTTGGAAAATTTTGTTTTTAAATATAATATTATAATATATATTATTATAAATAAATATATATTAAATATATATGGGTCGGGCTGGCCCATCTAACGGGGCTGAGCTCAGCCGGGATGGGTCGAAATCGGCCCAACGAAACTGACCCTTTTAAATATATATTATAATATTATATTTAAAAACAAAATTTTTCAAATAATTTCAAGGGGCATTTTAAAATATTTGTAATTTTCTCAAATGTTTTTTTTATCTATTTTGCTTAATAGTGGGTTGTGTACTTATACTATAAGATACAAAGCTGGTATTTGGGCTAGGCTAGAACAGGTCCAACCCAGCTTCAAATTTAATTATTCTTCCATTGCATGCACAATATCTTCTACATGTAATGGCCACGAGAACGGGGATGAAGAATAAGGAGGCCACCTGACACGAGTGGGAGGAGCTACTGGTCTAGGAGGCTAATGAGAGCCTGGTGGCGGCATTGGTAGAGAGTTTTGTGGCCAGTGTCGGATGTGGGGTTGGAGAGAGAAGAAACAAAAATTATAGAGGAGAGAGAGAGAAGGTCATGGTGGCTACTCTACCGCTGGAGAGGAGCTGGGTTGATGGAGATGATGGTGGTCAAGTCGGTGGTGATGTTGTTTCTGTCAGTGTTGGAGAAGGAAGAAAATGAAAAGGGTGGCATTGATGGGCTGCTGCCACTGTGGAGGAAAAGGGAGAAGCAATTGGTGGAGAGGATGGAGGTCAAGCCAACGGTGACAGTGGTGGTGGCTGAAGGCACGACTGAGAAAAAGAAAAAAGAGAGAGTGACGATAGAAAAAAGAGAAAAAGAGGGGAGGGTGGCTGGTTTTTTATCGATTTTGGACTCGATTTTCTTCATGCTCTAGCCACGAAATCCAGATATATTTATAATGGGTGGAAGAGGGACATTTTGTATTTAATGTTGCTAAATCTTGGCCTTTGGTTCAGCTGGGAAGGATCCCAACTGTTGATTCAAAGTGTGCATCGTGAGTTGTCAAATATGTAGGAAAAAGCTGCCTGAGTTGGCTTCTTTAGACCGGTGTCAGGGCCTTTGTGTTGTCAATCGGTATGAACCGGCCACATGGGGTTGTAAAGAAGTGTCAGGTGATCATTTATGTGCAAGTTTGGTCAAATTTGGTGGACGTTAGAGGCATTAAACGCACCTGCAAAGTAGCCTCCTTGAACTGTCATTTCAGATAGTACGGAAGAAGAAGATGAACAGTAATCAAAACGACGCTGTTTTGGTCATGTTCATTTTGGTCCCTCGATTTTTGATGTATCTCATATACACCCATGTTCGACTTCAAAAGTTCAATGTTATGCAATTGCGTCGCTGAAAAAACATCAATTTAACCCCGGATTGACGCGCCTTTTTCAATATGGTCCTTGGTCTCAGATTTATGCAATTTATCTTCTAATTGACCATTAAACTTTCAATTTCTTCAATTTAACCCTCGGTTGTTGTCAATTAAATCCCTATAGTTCGACGCCTCTTACAAAATGGTCATTGGCTGCCAATTTCTTCAATTTGAACCTTAATTGACCCAAAACTTTAATTTTTTTGTGATTTTACACCTGATTTTAATTAATTAACTTAATAAAAATTAAATTTGATCTCTTAAAATTCCAATACTCTCAATTAAGCCCAAATTACACCTTCAAACTTAATTTGTTTTACCAATTAAGACAAATAAAATTAATTTGACCCATTTAAAGTGTAATTAAGTCCTTGCACTTAATTAAATCCTTTAATTGGACCAAAATTAATTCTGAAACATAATTAAAAACAAATTTGTCCCATGATTAAATCAAATTGACCTATTAAAAATTTAATTATGTCACTGAACTTAATTTTTATGCAAATTCATCCACTAATTATTTAATTTGATCTTCAATTTGCATTGTTTCTTTATTTTTGGGCATAATAGAGGTACAGTTAGGCCTTGAATTTCCTCTAAAATTATAGTTATATTCTCCGGCCTGCTTTCTCCACGTTGCTAGCCTTTATTTTAATTTTTTAATTTTTTTTGAAAAAAATAAATTTTAGGAAATAACCCAGAATTGGGTTATGACAGTGGGTTGCATGACCATCACGAGGTTCACATCACTTGCTATCAAAGCTAGGGTCCAAGAACAGGTCATATCTTTTTGAATTTTTGTTTTCCTAGTGTTTTATTAAGTTTTTAGTGTTTGTTGACATCTTATTCTTCTTTGTGACTTTAGCATACTAAAAAAAAAAATCAATATTTTATTTCGTTACTGTCTCTGACATATCAGTAGCATGAAAGTTAAAAAGAAGAAAAAAAAAGACATGTTATTCAAAACTTCTTGCAATTTGCCCCAGAAAACACAACTCATAGAGAACCCTAAGAAAACCACCTCAGGATTAATTTAATTTTCATATATTTACTACTGGGGGTGAGACCGCACTACATATTAAATTTGGTCTTATTTCAATATCGTTTTCTTGAGATTTCAATTCGAGGTTTGATTCTGTAGCAAACTGATCATACACAAGTTTCGGTACATGGACATAAACTAACGACCTATAAATTAATATCTATAGTTTGTTGAATATTAGGATACTATATATTTAATTTGAGGTCATTCCAATATCATTTAGGTCTTCGTTTCAATTCTGGTGCTTTAAAATTACATAACAAGTCAGATTTGCATCAAGTTTCAAAATGTGTTTGTCTTCTGTTTGTTTTAACCAAATCAGTTCGTTTCTGTTATATTGGGGTTAATTAGGAGTCAATTAAGTGTCTTTATTAATTTTCATTTCTATTTTATTTCATGTTTTATTTCATCCACAATTCATATGAATTTGCATTGCTACTCACAAAATCATAATCATAATTTTTTTTTGCTTGTTTTCAGTATATTTATTGATTCTTGAGTCTATATTCATAAATTGAATGCTTTATAAAAGCCTTTGAATTTTATGGTTGGATTTTCAATTTCAAAAGAACCGAAAGAAAGCAAGTCGTGAGGTAAAACGCGTAATGAGTTTATTGGAGTGAAAGGCCTAATTTTGAATGAAACATAAGCGATGTAAGGATTATTTTTTTATACCATTAACCACTTTTTGCAGGTAATGTAAAGTTCCAAATTCAACATTTGACGAAGATGATGGAGAGGGTGAATTTTCTGATGGGGAACATGTGTGACAAACTTGAGAAGGTGGAGAAATGTGGAAATGATAAGTACCCAAGATGTGAGGAAGGTTGGGTTTGATTCGAAATCGAACAATGACAGTAGAGCTGAAAGGCAATGGGGGGCTGATTAATGAGGATTTTAAGGAGGACGTTGATGGATTTGCTGATAGAGGTTTTCAGGATGAGACTATAATAGGGGAGGTTTTGACAGCCTATAAACTAAAGGGATTTTGGGAATAGAACTAGCGGCCAATTCAGCCAGAAGGGAAATTTCTATAACTTTGAAGGACATGATGTAAATGGTGATTTGAATGTTATCAAGTTGAGGCTTTTCAAGGTAAAAAGGTCCCGAGGTGTATTTGGAGTGGGAGAAAATGATGGATTGAATTTTTTATTATCAAAGCTATTCGGAGGCGAGGAAGGTGAAATTGGTAGTCATTAGATTTACAAAATATGCATGGATTTGGTGGGATCAAATTGTGATTGGTAGGAGAAGGAATGAAGACCAATAGCATCGTGAGACGAGATGAAAGTGTTGATGAGTATTAGAAGGAAATAGAGATAGTGAGGATGGCTAGATTTCTTAATGGACTGAATAGGAAGATTGCGAAAGTGGTGGAATTACAACATTAAGTGGAGTTAGAGGATATGGTCCAAATGGGGATGGAGGTGGAAAGGTAAATAAAGAGAAGGGGCAACACTCGTTTTCGGACAAATTCAACTTGATCTTCATCAATATGGAGGCCGAATCAGATGAGAGAAGGGGTTACCAACCAGCCTTTTATCCCTACTAAAGTCGAACCACCTAAAGTTAAGGTTGAAACCTTTACGGGTGTCAAAGGCAAATTTGACTCTCAACCAAAACATACTCGAGAGTTTAAATGTTTTAGCTCTTAGGAGTTTGGACAACACGTGTCAGAGTGTCCAAATAAAAGGATAATGGTGATGATAGACAATGGTGATGTGGAATTCGAGAGTGACAAATCAGATTGTGAAGACATGCCACCATTGAAGGAGTGTGCTGAGGATGAAGTGGCGTTACCTATTGAGGAGTCCTTGGTTATAAGGCGCACACTTTAGGTTCAGGTTAATAAAGATTGATACGATCCAAACAAGGTCAGATTTAGATTTTGACGTAAAATTTCTCACCGTTCAGTTTTACGCTATTGAGCATAACTTCAAATTAAACTGTTGGATTGAGCTGAAACGTTACCAGAAGTTTCTAGAGGTATGTTTCTATGTTGGGGGTTAAATTTCAGGTGAATCATAGTTCGGAAATGACTTACGATACAGGTCAAAACAAACTATATGACATGTGGACTTCCTATTTAACAATGATTCTTTTCCTACAAGAATGTCAGAGCTTGTTTTGAGAGTTTTCTAGTTTTATAAGGATCTTTAATTGGCTACAACATAATTTACAAGTGTGGCAAGGATTCATTAACATTCTAGAATCCCTTTTTTACAAGAATTCCTTATTCATCCTAACTACATAAGGAAAGAAGGGCTAGTGGTATTAATCTCAAAATTACATAACCTTACATGTCTGATTATGGCTTTATTTATATTGATTCTAGACTGAAATAAACCCTAGTGGGCCCTTTATATGGACTCATATGAGGTCCACTTACAATTAAACTCAAATATAACCCAAAACATAAAGAAATGAAAAAATAAACAAAGTATGATACTGATGCCGTATGTAGCAAAGAAAAATAAAAACTAAACAATCTGATTTTCCTAGTTCATAAGTTTTTATAGTTGAATAACCCTTCTTTGCATTCATAGGAGTAGTTATTGCCCTATAAGTCCTTTGTAAACTAGGAAAATTCTGACATGATTTGCTCCCATTTAGTTCCTTGTTTAGCTTGGATTTCTTTGTATAACTTGGACAAATAATAAAGTCAATTTCCCTCTTTGTTGCTGATTTAATTACTTGCTTGTTTAAGAGAATAAATTGCCAACTCCCTATCCTTGTAATATTAGGAGGAACAAGCCTAACAAGGTTGTTATGTGGGCAAACACATCAACCCTTTCATCCACACGAATTGAGCTCTTCTTGGACTTGGATTAGATGAATTAGAGGTTATCCTTCATGCTTCTTAGGAGTCCCAATGACACGATCCAAACAAGGTCAGATTCGATGTGTAAAATTTTCTACCGTTGGATTGAGTTGAAATGTTATCAGAAGATTCTAGAGGTATGTTTCTATGTTGGGGTTAAATTTCAGGTGAATCCGTGTTCGGGAAGGACTTGCGATATAGATTAGAACAGGCTGTACGCATTTTATTATTTACTTCCTTTTGACTTGTGGACTTCCTATTTGGAAAACATCCTTTTCCTACAAAGATGTGGTAGCTTATTTTGAAAATCTACTAGTTCTATAAGGATCTTTAATGGGCTGCAACATAGTTTTCAATTGTGGCAAGGATTCATTAATGTTTCAGAATCCTTTTTTTACAAGGTTTCCTTATTCATCCTAGCTACACAAAGAAAGAAGGGTTGGTGGTATTTAGTGACATATTGGTTTCCAGGATCATTGCGTAGATAAAGACTTACGACTTATAGGCTTTATCTTTATTTTTGTTAGCTTGTTTAGGCTTAATTAACACTTTGTTTTTAGCTAGGATCCAAGACTTGTTTGGATCATGTTATTGCTTTTCAGTTTAAGGTTTTCAGGTTAGTTTTGTACAAAAGTAGATCCATTAGGGTTAATTTTTCAAACTATTTAAACATATGTAACCTAAATTTTAGCAGCCATTGATGAGTATTATTTTTGAATTTTTCAATTTTAACGTGTGAGAATAATTATTGTATTCTTCAGTTCTTGAACGAACTGAATCTGACTTATTGAAGATTAACTAGCTTCATGGTGTCATTCTTCTTCATTCCAATAGTGTTGGTGCCTTGGGGCAGGTTTCCATTGTGTCACACTCCTTTCATACCTATTTCAGCTTTTTAAAATTGGATTTCAATCTTGATTGTGGGTTGCATGACTACCAGGTTAAAATCAGTTGGTATTGGAGCTAGTCTCTGAAACTAGGTTATATATCCTTCTGTTATTTTTGTTTTTTTAGTGTTCCTTTAAGTATTTAATGTTTGCGTCGTTCATATTCATGTTCTTTGTGTCTGTGGCATCTAAGCAAAAATAAAGGGTTATATTTCATCTAAGACCTATAAACTGAGAGTTATTGTTTGTTTTGTATTCGAATACTAAATATTGAATTTGTGGTCATTCCGATATCGTTTGGTCTGGGTTTCAATTCTGTTACGTAAAACTTGCATAACAAGTCAGGTTTGCGTCAAGTTCCAAAAGCCATTTGTAGACTAGTAGTTGTGTATTTTTCTCTAACACGAAGCTTGCTCTTGGTTTTGCGACCTGTGACCCATCACAAACCAACTTCATATTTTTATGGTTACATAACAACGTTAAATCCAATCTAGCCTTGATGTTGTCCTTTGTCTTCCCCTTCACATCCATGACGGTGTTGAAAATATTCTCAAACACGTTCTTTTCAATGTGCATGGCGTCAAGGTTATGGCGGATTTACCCAAGTATGGGTCAAACCAAAACTAGAAAACTTATAACTTACCTGATTGGAGACCAAACACAATGTCACCATACTCTAATACAACATCATGCAATTCTTCACCAGAAAGACGCGGGGGTGCAACATCCTTTTCAACTCTATCAACAAAGAAATCCTTTCTGTTCTTTCTGTACCTGTGATTCGGTGGCAGGAAACGACGGTGACAGTAAAAAAAAGAAGCTTTACCCCTGTTTGTTAGCGTGAATGCCTTGTTGTTTTCCATACAGTATGGACATGCTAGTTTTTCATGCGTGCTCCAACCAGAAACCATTCCATAAGCTGGGAAATCATTGATAGTCCACATCAAAGCCAATCTCATAAAAAAATTCTGTTTCCTCGAGATATCATAAGTTAAAGCTCTAGAAGACCACAACTGCGTCAACTCATCAATCAACGGTCGAAGACAAACATCTATATTCCACTCCGGACTGCTCGGACCTTGTATGACCATAGATAAAAACATGAACTCCAGCCTCATAAACATCCCCGGTGGCAAGTTATAAACCGTTAGTATGACCGGCAAATAAGAATAAGGAGCAGCAAATGACCTGAATGGGTTGAATCCTTCTGTACACAACCCAAGACGCACATTCCTTGATTCGGCTAAAAAGTGAGGATGCACACTGTTAAAGTGTTTCCATGCTTCACCGTTAGAAGGATGCACCATCACTCCATCAACCGCATGATGTGATTGGTGCCATGTCATGTGCTCAGCAGTCTTTGGTGACATGAATAACCTCTGCAGTCTATGTGTGATTAGGAAGTATCTAAGTTTTTTATATGCCACGAGAGTCTTTCCCCTGCCAGCTCTGAGTTTGTAACGAGAATGCCCACATGTTATACACTTGGTCAGCTCAAAATTTTCAAGGTAGTATAACATGCAAAAGTTAGGGCACATGTTAATTTTCTGGTATTCTAAACTGAGGGATTTCATTATGGACTTTGTAGCATAGAAGTTCTCTTTTAGCTTGTTCCCTTCAAGTAAAATGCTTCTCGTTCATTCGATAATCTTGTTATAACCGACTTCACTCAACTCGTGATCTGACTTGATGGTGAACACCTATGCTACGGTCGATAATTTACTGTGGTTCGTGCAACCATCCTATAATGGTTCATTAGAATCTTTCAATAGATCAAAAAACCTTATTGCATCTGCATTAGGTTATTCTTTTACGATTAGACATTCACTAACATTACCTTCATTCATTCTCATTGCATACATAACCATATTCCTGTAAGGATTACTATTGTAAATCCCGAGATAAACAAGGCTGGATTAAATTAAAGAAAATAAACTAAACTAAAACTAAGTGGGGGCAAAACGAATATATTTAAAGAAAATAGGGTCTAAATGCAAATAAGAATAGGTATAGAGCATAAATACTACTATTCTTACCAAAAACAGATTTGCAACTATCGTGAAGAAAGAAAAGAGGGAGTTTTGGTATCTATTTTTACAAATCAAGAGAGAAACACCAAATTTCAAGAACCCATCCAAGATTTAGGGTTATAGGTAAAAATAAACACTAGTAGGTAAGGGATTAACAAGAAAAAAATGAACAAGAAGAGAAGAGGGGAGGGTCGGCTGTCATTAGGAAGAAAAGGAGGGATCGAACCTTGATTCGTATCGGGGTAAGATATTCTAAACAAGGTCTTATGAGTTGTTTTAAAGTCGATTATGAATTGATGCCTAGATGTTAAATTATAGATTTGAGTTCTATAACTCCAGATATAGTTAAAAATCTGAGGAGAGGTCAGACAGTAACAATTCAAAAAAAACAGACAGTAACAGTCCAAGTGTTTGTTGATAGCAATTTTGACTATCTTAGAGGCAAAACTGGTTCTCCTTAAATCATAGAACTTGTAGCCCCATGTCTTATCTTTCCAACGACATAAATTTTGCTTGAATTGGAGTTCTATAACTCCAGATATAGTTAAAAATATGAGAAGAGGTTAGACAGTAACAGTTCAAAAACAGACAGTAACAGTCCAAGTGTTTATTGATGAGTGATTTTGACTATCTTAGAAGCAGAACTGGGTTCTCCTCAAATTTAGAACTTGTAGCCTCATGTCTTATCTTTCCAACGACACAAATGTTGCTTGAATCGGAGTTCTATAACTCCAGATATAGTTAAAAATCTGAGGAGAGGTCAGACAGTAACAGTTCAAAAAACTGACAGTAACAGTCTATGTGTTTATTGATGAGCGATTTTAACTATCTTAAAGGCAGAACTGGATTCTCCTCAAACCATAGAACTTGTAGCCTCATGTCTTATCTTTCCAATGACATAAATTTCACTTGAATCGGAGTTCTATAACTCCAGATATAGTTAAAAATCCGAGGAGAGGTCAGACAGTAACAGTTCAAAAACGGACAGTAACAGTCCAAGTGTTTGTTGATGAGCGATTTTGACTATCTTAGAGGCAGAACTGGGTTCTCCTCAAATCATAGAACTTGTAGCCTCATGTCTTATCTTTCCAACGACATGATTTTTGCTTGAATTGGAGTTCTATAACTCCAGATATAGTTAAAAATCTAAGGAGAGGTCAGACAGTAACAGTCCAAATATAAAGAAAGGAATGATAAATAGGATTGGATAAAAAATGACAATAATAATGAGTGAATTGAGAAAAACATAAAGTACTAAGAAATGACTAAAAGAAAGACTTATTGGTTGTTGATATGGTTATTATAAAACATATCTTTGAGGGAGGAAAATTTATGAGATAAACCTGTGATTTGCAGGAGGGACCACATGCATGGTGCAACATCAGCAGCAGGGGAGCACGAGTAGAGCTTCTATTGCAGGTAGGTGATCCGCACCTATACTTTCTAGTTTTAATTCTATGATTTAATAAGTTATTGATGTGAGATGTGAATTACTGAATGTTGAATATTAGGAGAAAGGAGGAAAGTTTGCGTAATGATGCTGATATTTGGATAATATTCTTAATGTATGTGTATTAAAGGTGAAAGGTGAACGGTGAACGGTTGTTCTGTGAATTGCCAAGTGATGAAATTATAGCTGATAAAGAAAATAGAGAAGTGTGATTTGGGGCGTGAACTAGCATATATTTAGTGTATGTTAGGATCCCGGGTAAGGGGATCACTATGTATTGACTAGCATACATTTAGTGTATGTTAGGATCGCGGGTAAAGGGATCAAGATGTATTGACTAGCATACATTTATTGTATGTTAGGATCCCGGGTAAGGGGATCACCTTGCATCGACTCCCACAGGAAGATGATGATAACAATAAAATTGGTATCGGTAATGTGTTAAGCGGAAATAATCATGGGTGGTTTTATGAGATCTTGAATGGAGGTTGATAATAGAAAAGGAAATGTTTTTTAGTAGTTGAAGGAGAAAAAGTCTCCAATAAGAACCAAAAGGGAGAAGTGAATAAAATATGAATGTATGTTGCCTTTTTAAATTGCCGGATATTTGTATTGCTATATTATTGTGATATTCATATTTCAATAATATGTATTTTATTTTCAGGACCATCGCATGCACGTCAGGAGTAGATTCTAGCTTAGGTTCTTTTTTTTTTTGTAATTTAGGTTCTAGGGAGTATGTATTTGGTAATATTACAACTTTTATTTAACTCAATTTGTATAATTGATGTTTAAACTTTAATAGATAAATTTAATTTGGTAGTTTATATAACTATGTTCCATTAAGCATGTTTCTATCTTTAACCATCCATAATGATAATTGTTGTACAATGTATATCATCAACATTGTGGTTGATATGGATGGTGATGTTTGTGGGATTGAAACCCAGGATGATTGGGCTGAATTGAGTTGGAGATGCGATATATTAGAAGTTTAAACAAGTCATATGTCGATAACTTGAGACCTCCCGGTATTGGGGGACTCCGTCGAAATTTCTGTAAATTTTAATAAGAAAACCATGAATATATATATATATAAGAAAAAAATTCTCTATTTTTGGTTGACATAAGAGTGTTGCTTTTATCTCCAAGTAAGGGATGTTGCAATTGTTGTCATTTACAACTTCATGCACGTTGCTAGAACTATAAGTTGACCCAACCACCCTTTCTACCATGTTCTTATTAGGAACTAATAGTTCTCGTGTGCATACCAACACAAGTAATCCTCTATGAACTCTATGGTTAGAAGATGTATCGTTACAACATCTTGATGCAGAAACTTTTTATTTTTACACTTCCTGCATGGACACCTAATACCGCCATCAGTAAAATTCCTCGGAATAGATGTTGTGAAATTAATAAAACCCTGAACCCCGTTACAATAATCCATCCTTCGCAATCCTTGGGGTGAGTCCCGATACATCCATGAATGATCATTCATGACTTCTATTGAACCTCTATAAAATTATGATGACAATATGTATTAATTAACTATGTTACGTAAATAAATTTGCAAAAATGTTGGTTTGCCTCGACATTATCCAACAAACTAAAAAAAACATTGATGTTAAATATTCATCATCAATTATTAATTATCAATGTCCATACAAATTTATACATATATAAATTTACGGAAATCACAACTTCGCAATAGAATTGATAAAAATTAAAATGGACCTGTTACACAAGCTAATATTTATTTCATCACAACATATCTAATTAGGTGTAATTCAAACAAAGTTTCAACAATTTACAAACAAATACAATTTGATAAAATCTAAAAAAACTATAACAACTACAAAATTATACATTCATACTACAAGTTTTTTTAACAAATAACAATCAAACAAGTACATACGTTAACAAAATACATATACTAAAAAAATAAAAATAATAAAATTGACATTTAAATGTTAAAACTAAAATGAATAGATTTACTTACAAATAATGATAAAATCCACAATAAATTGCTCAGAGAACGGATGTTGTGATCACGTACAAAAGTATAAGAAACTTGAGTGCTTGTATTAAGAAGATGGGGAGAGTTGGGATGGGTGGTTGGTTGCAGTTTGGGAGGGGAGAGTTGGGATGGCGAAGAAAAAGGAGAAATAGAGGAAGAGAGAGTCGGCATAGTGGGCATATATGCTTTTACCGATGGAATCACCGACGAAAATGTTCCGTCGGTATACCCGTCCGTAAGTCCGCCAGTGACTGTGCCACGTCACTGTACGGAGATCCCGATTTGAATCCCTCGGTCATTCAGTCGGTAAAATCATCTGAAAAAAATCAACGTTGTCACATCGTCGCAACTTTTCAAAAATCTATATAATTCATCGGCAATACGATCGGTATATACCGACGAACATATCCGTTGGTATATACCAATCGTATTGCTGACGGAAATGGTATGTCGGTATATACCGACAATATTAGAGACGAAATTATTTCTATCGGTAAAATTACCGACACAAAAATTCTGTCGGTAATTCCGTTGGTTTTCGCTGATTTTCTAGTAGTGATCGTTGTGTTCTTCTACTACTGCAAAGAAGGTAGACGATGCAAAGAGGAGAGGTATGGTTAACATGGATGCAGATGTGGTGGCTCAAACGAGTACTATGGTTGTAGCGTCGAGTAAGGTTTCGACTACAATGATCACTCATGTTGATGTCTCAACAATCAGAGAACAAGAAGGTGCTGGTCAGGGACATCCCAAACTGGATTGTCAATATGTTGCTCTTGACACGGTCCAAAACAAATATCTCCGTGCTATAATAAGGGATGGTCGGGTTTGGTTAACTCTAAGCCAAGAGTTGTGGAATCTGTCCCGATGGCTAGCTGTAATGTTGAACAGCACAAAGACGTTTAGTTTGGATATAACTCAAGGAGCTCTAAGAAATGCTGCATAGTCATGGTATGAAGATCTCTCGGTACTCTGATGTAAAGCAAGCTGATTCTGAAGGTAACCTAGAGAAAAACTCTACAAGAGCTGATTGTCAGGTTACTCAAGCCAAGTTCCAGGCTTTTCATGAAGTTCCAGATCTAAATCATGTGTTGGGTTCTAACAATGAAGGGTTGAAGGAAGTCACAGAAATGAAGATTTATTCCGAGGAAGGTGGTTCATGTCTTCTAGTGGATTCAAATTCAAATCAGAGGCAAGCATTAAATGAGAGGCGTGTGGATGGCGTGGTAAGAAAGCTAAGTCCAAGGCAGCAGCCTAGCATGCCAACTTTCATATCTGCTTTTACCATTTTAAGTGATGTAGCCATATATGGAAAGGTAGTCTCTGGCTTGAAAAAGACAACACACTTAGGTCCTGTTTATTTTTATGTTTTAAAAGTATTTTTAAAAAAATTATTTTTTTATGTTTTTTGCTTTAATTTAATAATTTTTTATGTTTTCAGATCATTTTGATATGCTGATATCAAAAATAATTTTTAAAAAATAAAAAAAAAAACATCATTTTGATGCATTTTTGAGTGAAAAACACTTTAAAAAGCAACCGCAACCACACTCCCAAACAGGCTTAGGCATACAGCCATTAGAGTTGTCCTCCAAGCAACTAGACCAGCAAAACCATGTTGAATTCTTTAAATGCTTTGGTAGCACCACTCGCCCTAGTTGGTCATTTTGTGGGACTGAAATTGCAGTATCTCATTGATAACTCTATTGCCAAAAGAATTTGGGCCGGGGGGGGCCTATGGACCATCAGAGGTTTTGTTGTCAGAGAATGGTATCTTTCTCTTCACCTTTGACTCTGTTGATCAGGTTACTAATGCTTTGGATATAGCTTCGTGGCAAATGGCAAACACGCTTAAACATTGGCAACCAAACATGAAATTTTTTAAAGATGATTTAACTAGAGTTCTAGTATGAGAAAGATCATAACCACCTGTTCTTTGAATGCTCCTATACTAAAGCAATATGGTGGCATGTTTGTGACAGATGCGACATTCCAAGAATGACGAAAGGGTGGGAGGAATGGATTCGATGGGCAACTGTTACGTGGCATGGTAAAAGTTTCATCAATTTTTCTTGTAAATTGGGTTTCGCGGCTACAGTATATTATATCTGGCAAGAACGGAATGCAAGGATATTTGCAGGAATGTCTAGAACTCCAAATTTGGTCTTTGATCAAATAGAATGTATCATTCGTGAAAAGCTTGATTTGATGAGGAACGCTCTCCCAACAGATGAAAACATAAGGATCCAAAGCGCTTGGAGGGTCAATAACATAGACTCTTAAATTGATATTTAGCTGGTTGTATTGGTACCCCTAACAAGTCTAGTTAAGTCGAGGTGTCTGCTTTGTGGCTTCCTGTAGCCATTTGTTGTTTTATGTTTTCGTGCACATTGTAAATCTGGGGTATGCCCCTTATAATCTTTGTATATTCTTCTTTTAATATATCTGTCAACTTACCAAAAAAAATAAAGTTCTAGTATGAGTTAAACTTTATAATTGTCCTCTTGTGTATTGAATTATTAAAGGGTTGAATTATGTAGTTAGTGCTATTGGGGTTCCTCTTCATGCTGATCTTACTACACTTTTGCATAAACGGCTGAGCTACACAAGATTTTGTGTTAAGATAGATGCCTCATAAATGTTGGTTAAGGACTATGACTTACATTGTCCAAATGGGACATTCATAAAATTTTTAGCTGATTATGAATGGATACCTCCCAGCGTAGCAATTCTAATGTCTTTATACATACCATATCATCAATGTGCTGTAATAATAAAGTTGATAATCTTTCAATGGTGGTAAAGACTAAGAGGAAAACTGGAGTTGTTAGATCTAAATCCGCGGATAACAAGCAAAATCAATTTCAATGGCAGGAAGTTGTTAAAAGGAATAAGTTTCCTACTAACGGTGAGAATGGTCATTTGGCATTTGGTGTGCGTAATACTGATTGTAATGATGGGAATCCAATTTCTACTCCTATTATGAATAGTTTACGAGGATACAAGAGAAGGGGTACATGTATTGTTTTAGATCAAAGGATTATCGACTCCAATACTGCTATTTGTGAGACCATTAAAGGACAATCTATCCAGGTTCCTTTGGGTCAATGGGCGTAAGGAGGAGAATGATATTGAAATTAGGAAAGGTGATACGGATGAGGAGTGTTTTGATCAAGAGTCTATATTTTGGTTTCAGTGACTCATCAATCTTTGAATTCCATCAGCAAGATCAGCTAGCAAGTAAGGCTAAACTCTCTTGAGAAAAAGAAAAAGGGTTTGGTGGTTCTTCTTAGAAGAAAAGGAAATCAAGCTTTTAGCGAGGGGGCAAGTCGAGGTAATCTTTGTGTTGTTGTTTGTCTTCCAATCTACATTTTCTATTATTATCGGATGTTAGAATGTTAGAGGTTTGAATGATCCTATAAAGCATTCAAAATTCCAGCAAGAAAGGGTGGCACTATTTGGTTTGGTTAAAACTTGGGTTGGAGAAAGAAATAAAGATAGTGTTTATAGACTTCTTCTTCCGAATTAATCTTTCTTGTATAATTATAAGTTCTCATGTTGCAGTCGAATTTAGATTTGTTGGGATGCTGATGTGGTGGAGGTGGATGTTTTAGGTATGTTTGATCAGGCTATTCATGTTTGTGTTACCATGTTAGGTACCAATACTTGCTTTAACACTTGTATTGTTTATTGGGATAATAGTTCATCCAAACATGAGGCTTTATGGTCTGATATTATGAGTTGTAGTGATGGTTGAGAGTCCACCCCATGGATTCTTATTGATGACTTTAATATTATTCAATCTCTAGATGAGAAGAGAGGTGGTGCTATATGGGGGCTGCCATGACAAAATGATCTTAATAATTGTCTTATTCAATTAGGTTTAGAGGACATTGGATTCACTAGTTCTATGTTCACTTGGACTAATTAACAATGTAATAATCCTACCTTGAAAAAATTGAATTGAGTGCTTGTTAATGTGAAGTGGAAATGTGATTTCACAGCTTCTAAAGGTTTATTTTTTTCTTTTGGTATATCTGATCATTCTCCGAAGTTAGTCAAACTTGCAAAAAATACCTAAAAGGAAGGTTTCATTCAAGTATTTTGATTTTTGGGTTAATTATTGTTGATGTTGCAGTCACACAAATTAATTTATATGCAAGCAAGCAAGGGGGTGATCCTACAAGGAAGGTTCAAGTCAGATTTTTATGCTAGATGATATGCAATTTGAGGGGAGGTTTTGGATGTTATCTAGGCTAAAGCAAAAGAAATAGAAAACTATCAAGCGAAATTAAATAAAATCAGAAAATTATCAAGAGCACAAACCTTGGTCGCAAGCACACATCCACCTACAGAAATTAGAACTAATCATGGAAACGAAACATCAATTTATATTCTGAATATTTATCTCTTCTTAACATTGGTTAGTTAACGGATTCGCCGTATAACTAACCCTAACCATCAACCAACCACAGTGTCCGCATTAGTAATTTAATTCAATGGCAGTCTTAAGAACTAGATAAGTTGATTAATCAAGAAAACATAACTGTCCGCAATCTATGTTTGATTTGATTGAATGTTCTCCCTAAGATTAATAACATAGATCTGCCATAATTATTAAACTCAGTTACTTCACAAGTATATATACCACAACTCCGGTTTTGATATCAAACTTAACAATAGATTGTCTACAATAATAATTTAGAGTCCGCTCTAGCAATTAAAATAAACAATCATAGGAAAAATAAGCATAGGTGAACAAACATACTCATCATATAAACTGAAAAGAAAAGGTAAAATAAATCTCACAGTTCTTGAAATCCGAAGGTTTCCGTGTCCTTGCAACCAAGAAAAAAAGTTTAGCCTTGCATGTTTGTTGAACAACTATTCAAAAAGGAGGAATGCATGATTTCGGATTTCTTAGAGGGGGGCGTTTTTCTCTTCTTGGCTGGCTGCCCCTCTTCTCTTCTCTCATTCTTTTTATATCCTAGGGAACCCTAGTCTCTATTTTACAAAATAGTCATCCTCACTTAAGTAGATTGTTTACATTTAAGTACTTCAATAACTATTTTCCTAAAAAAAAAAAGAAATAGCCTTGCATGAAATCTTCAAAATTTAACTTAGAAGAGCTAAATTGCTGAAATAAAAACTTAGATATCGGTTTAGATGCTTCAGAATGTAATTTAGACTCGTTTCTTAATGAAACCTGTTTGCTGGCAGAATTCAGTTGTCATCTTTGAAAAATCATATCTCCCTCACGTGACATGTTTTGGCTGAAATTTAGAGTTTTTATATGCCTTTTAGTCAGAAATCCAAAAACATTGAGTTTGCATAAATTGGACTTCTGTAGCTCCAGATATTCAAGTTGGAATGGCCAAAAGTCAACACTAGTAGATTGCGAGAATTGACTTTGAAAGCTACGATTTCCATTCTCTTCCTTATTTTATTTTTTTGCTTTAAATTTCGAGAAAGGTATGAATGTTAGCTTTTTAATGCCACTGGAATCACTTCATTTCGACCTCTAGAGCTCACGCTCTGCACAAAACATTGACTGAAGGTCAAATCTGCCAATTACCTCCAATTTACTCCTTTTTGCATATTTCATCCAAAAGTGCCTTCAAAATATAAAACAAAGAATATCAAGATATTTTATATATAAAACATAGGCAAAACACTAGTTAAATATGGGTGAAACTATCGAATAATATGGTTGCATCAAATATTCCCACACTTAGCTTTTGCTCGTCCTCGAGAAAGGATAAGTAAAATCAAATTGAAATTAAATTAAATCAAATCACTATGAATAATCTCCTAATATCCCATCAATATTAGAGAATATATGCATTATAAGCAAGAATACAATCAAGAAGGATAAAGAGTATAAATTTTCATGAATTTATTTACATGCAAACTTTAAAACTCAATTAATTGTCGGGATTTAAATGAAATCTATGCCATGCCAAAGTGATAGGTCCTCTCATTCACATACACTCCAACACTCATGTGTTTAGGGCATATGTGTTTAAATCTCTTAAATTCAATTAATGAATATCTTCTACCATAAGCTTGCTCTTCAATCTCATCTCCACTACTAACATATTACAAGCAATGCATGAATCAAAAGTTCTTATTTTCCGGTTGTAATGGGGTTAAGGTTAAGGTGAGGTAAAAGAGAGTAAAAGAAAAGTTTCAAACCAAGAAAAGTAGAGCGTTCTGAAAAATGATATTTCAAACAAGATATTCCATCAAAGCACATAAATTTTCCATCTTTAATCACCAATGCTTAACTTCTTTTGATTTCAAGCTCTTTCAACATAAAATCTTAAGAATATAAAGGAACACCTTTTTCTTTCTATCCTTTTTTTTCTTTTTTCCTTTTTTTTTTTTACCTTAGGCAACTTTGCCCATCTTTTCATCAAGCATCACTTCTTCTTTCTTTTCATATAATTTCCAACCATAATTCCATGAAATATCACAAGTATATGCTCTACTAATTCTTGGCCAGGGGAAAAGGAAAACATATAAAAAGTTAAGGCTTATACATGGATAAAGCAAAGAAAAGATAAACAAGATCAAAAGGGGCTCACTAAGGATAATATGCTTTAGGTTGGCTTTTTGGCTCAAGTGGTTAAAATTCCTAATGCCTTTATCATCTTCTTGTATATATGTAATGCAAATGTAATCTCAACAAGATATAAACCAAGTTCTAGAGATACATATCATTGAAAGAATGCACAATCAAGGAATATAATGTTGAAGGCTTAAAAGCTTGCATTGGTATAACACAAAGTCAATCCCTAAACTAATTAAACCTTAAAACTTGCATGCACAATCCTTCATTCGATTTCTATCTTCATCTATCTCAATTAACTCTCATATATAATACTCACATTCTTATAAACTAATAGGAGTTCAAAAGATCATACATAAAAAGATGTTTTTTTCTTTTTGGAACAACAAAGAAAATCAAAATGAGAAAACCAACATTCTCCCAATGCGAGGACACTTAAAACACAACATTGTCCTCAATGTTGAAATAAAAGAAAAGGAATATAGGAGAATGAAAAACATAAAGTAAAATGCGAAAAATAAAAGATAAGGGAAAAATAAAGCAAATCTATTTTTTTTCTTTCTATGCTGAGTTGCCTCCCTGTAAGCGCTTTTGTTTTATGTCATTGGCTCAACATTTTGCATGCTCATTCTTCATAGATTGGTTCAGCTAACTTCACAAAAACGGTGAGTTCTGTCGTCCAACTTTCATAGAAAGGTTCCAAGTGATGCCCATTGACCTTAAGTATTTTATTGGTTTCTAAACTTATAATTTCTTTTTTTTGGTAAGTTGACGTATGTATTAAAAGAAGAAGATACAAACATTATAAGGGGCATACCCCAGATTTACAATGATAAGAGAAACATAAAACAACAGATGGCTACAGGCTAGCCACCGACCCT
>Ga0325410_1001062_pt1 | contig 29934 bp, 14 predicted proteins | sample PopdelMetagenome_16_FD_206182 | JGI IMG/M metagenome (GOLD analysis project Ga0325410, IMG submission 206182) | Populus deltoides microbial communities from Bellville, Georgia, United States - Xylem-PdIQD-R3 | ecosystem: Host-associated > Plants > Phyllosphere > Stem > Wood/Secondary xylem...
TTATTTATATTTTCTTTATAATTATAAATAAATTTTAGAAGTTTAAAAATTAATTTATCTTGAAAAAGATTGTAATAATTATGAAAGGACGGATCACAATTTTATTTTTTCACTTTCAGCTACTCATTTTTCTTTAATTTATTATTTATAAAAAATAAATATTTTTTTTATCTAGAAATAATGGTGTCATCTCTTATTATATATATATATATATAAAATATAGAAAATGATGATGCTTAAGTTTTACTTTGAATCATTCTTATGTAAAAATATAAGACTCTGAAATGTAATTCAACTAGCTATTTTGTATTATTTTTATTAATGTAACTATTTTTCATTATAATTTATATGTAAATTGTGTATTGTATTGGATGAATATGAACTTGTGTGAATGATGCATAAGAAATTGATGGATTAAGTGGCCTAAGGTCAACACTTCGAGAATGGATTGTTGTGATGTGGGTAATTGAAACTTTCATTGATTATTGATTATTATACAAGTATTTTAGATGAAGGAAAAACTATTTAGAGTTTCAGACAAAGAAAACTCTAATAAAATGATAGGAATTAAGAGATATAAATTATCATCGTATGAATTGTAGTGAGATTAATTATATATTAAAAAAAATTATCCTATTTTTCTTTGAGTTCAAGACTTAAAGGATGGTTAAATTCTAGGTTGCTACAATTTATGTACTAAATATCATATCGCTTTACTTGACGATAATATTTTTATTAGAACAGTGGCTTAGTAACAGTATCTATAAGATTCTTTTTAGTAGTTACTCACTTTATCTTTACATGTTTTCTTTTTATGATTCTCTAATCAAATAAAATTGTCTATGTAAATTTTTGGATCATTGATGAGACCTTGGTTTATTTGCTTGTGCAGTAACTTCATTGTTATTATAGTATAAGGCTATTGGATCAACAACGCTAGGAACCACTCTTATTTTAGTGATGACTTCTTGATCAAAACAACCTCTTTTGTCTCTTCAAACGTAAAGGTTTACTTAATTTTAGTTGTAGAATCTACTTTGATATTTTATTCAGAACTCTTCTAACTTATAACACCATTATTTAGAGTAAAAACATAACTAGATTGGATTTTCTATTTTTAATATTTGATTGAAAACTAGCATCTAAATAACCATGAACTACTAGTTCATCTCCTCAATAAACAAGAGTTCTTCTCAACTACTAAAGAATGTTTTTAACCATCTTTTAGCGACCTTTACCTGGATTAGATTGGTATCTATTCGTTATGCTTAAAACATAAGATACATTTGATCTTGTACATAACATTACATACATTATGAATCCTTTATCCAAAGTATGTGGAATCATTTCCTCTCTCAATTTGTGTTTTAAGGAACATATCCTTGGAGAAATGTATCCTATGCGAAATAAGTAAGTATCCTCTTTTGGATTCTTCCATGCTAAACTATTTTAACATGTCTATATATGTGGATTGAGATAATTCAAGCAACTTTTTCGATATATATGTCTATAGATGTTTATTTCCAATATATAAGTTACTCATCTTATATCCTTTATGAAAATTTTTTTGGATAACCAAATCTTTACTAACTAGAGTAAAAAATATTGTTTTCTATTAATAATATTTTGTCTACATTTAATATTAGAAAAACAACTCTACTCCCAATAAACTTTTTATAAATTAAATTAGGCACATAACATACTTATCAATCATATTTTTATATGACTCTTAGATCCGTTAGGTGACAACTCTTTATCTAAACGTATCATATATATTTTTCTAACCCCTCTAATCTTATATGATCACAATTAACTAATCTAAATTATATAAGTTAGTTAAGTAGGACTCAATTTTATAGCATTAAACATATTCAATTTACGGTAACCTTGAGTAGCTCAACAAGTTATCCATGAACAAAATTATGGTTTTATGCATATAAAATAAAAAGAAAACAAATCATGTTCTCAACATGTACTTAATATATAAATGAGGGATTTATTATTTTAATCAAGTCTCATTCCATGGCATAATGATATATCATACATAACAATTATATATAAATTTATGCCTCTGGCATGCTATTCTAATTGGATAATTATAGACATATCTAAACTAATGTTTTCAAGCCATCAAAGGAAATTAGGTGGTCAAAACCTAGGTAGCTACTACAAATTTTTATAAGCCCTTTTCGAGCACAATGATTATAGCTTTTTTTGTTATTCTTTCTTCGTCTTGGATTACAAAATAATTTTCCCTATCTAAATTCCTACATTTCTAAATTACATAAAATTTACATAATTGAATAATAAACCTTGAGTTACATTCGAGGAGAATTAAATGAGAAAAGAATCTTACAACCTCGTAAGGAAAATAGAGAAAAAGCAGAACACACAAATCCTATTTAATATTACAACAATTCAATCATAAAAAACACAATCATATTGGTCTTTAAATATTCATAACCATCCATCATGCATAATAACGTATTAATATGCATTCATAAATATATTAAATACTTCAATTCTAATTATTGACTTTATATAAAATTTTAAAATAATATTTCTAACACGTAAAAATATTAAATAAAATCCAATTTGATAATTTTTCAAACATAATAAATTTTATTTAATACAATTTTTCTTTGAAAAATAATATTTTTAAAATTTAATAAGAAAATTAATAACATTAAATTTTTTATTAACATTCTAAACTATTTTAGGATCTATTAAATAAAACTTCTCAGCTTAAAAACTCTTTTCATTTAGAAAAACCATTTTCCTATTTTTTAATTAAATATTTTAATTAAATCTTAATCCTATCATGATATTACAAAACTCAATAATTTTAAATTAAACATTTTAATTCAATCTTAATCCTATTAGAAAAATTGATTCTATAATTAATTTAATTTAGGTTTCAATTTTAAAATATAAAATTAACATTTTATAAATGGAGGGGCAGAATCATAATTCTATCATATATACCATATTGTAATAAGAAATATATTGCATGTGTAAATTCATAAATTACACTCTATAAGGTACAATTCTACCCCCAAAAAACTCTAAAGAAGGCTTTAGGGATAGAATCATAATTATGCCCCATATCTCTTCTTTGTTTTTAGAGCTTTTTTACCTCATAAACTTTATCTTTACTCTAGATTCATCAATCAAATATTAGATTTATTAATAAAATATTTGATGAATATTAAATATAAATACCCCTTTACTAAAAATTAAATATGTTTACATGAATAAAGTCAATGTCATGTGTAACCAACCAATTAATAATAGGGCATATACATTAACAACAAGTAGAATCCCCCTCTTTTTTTCATCAAATTGTCTGCATAGTGATCATTTATCAAAGAACAAGTCTGATTATCAAATGATTGAGAAGCTAGGAGCAATTTACTTATGATACTTAGTTGACATTCATTAAAAATATCTACCGAGTAAGTAAGTTGTCATTCTTTAAAATAGACAATGTATTGTATTTTATATGTTTAGTTATAAGTGGAAATTTCTTAGATTTGATAAAAATGAATAACTCTTGGATAGAGTATTAGAATAGAAAAATACATTAAATAATAAACTCTTTGTTCTAAGTTATCTCTGTTAATGAGTCAATAATTTAAAGTGTGAAATTGAACACCAAAGACTTCCTAATAGATCTTTTTCAATCTGATATGGCTACTGAAATTGTGGGCATCAACATGTGGGTTCCAAATCCAAGTGGTAGTATCAAGACTTCAAGTAGTAGGTACTATTTACATAAAAAACAGACATCCATATGTCAATCATACAAGAAAGTTAATTATTCACTATTGTAGATGGAAAGATAAGTTGTTGATCATGAGTTGTATGATCAAACAAGACGTTCATGATCGACCAGAGGCAAGGAAGACAAGACAATGATCAATTAAGAGGAAACAATCTACCATAGGAAAAGAGTCCACATAATCGACCAAGATGAAGTGATCGACCATGAAGGAAAATTCATATGATCGACCAATCCAGGCCTAAATAGAATATGAATTCTTAACGTGTATAACTAGTTAGGATTCATGTATATATATATAAAGAAACTATGCTTTATTTATAATATAATTTTTATTAAGATTCCATATACAAATTCATTATCTTATATGAATTGTTTTTAAAAGATTAGGTTTAAAAGATTACTTAGGAGTTTAATATACTGTATTAATATAAATAGGGCCATACAACTATTATAAAAGATGATCAACCTCACATATGCAACTTCATTCAATTTATTTCTCTTACTTTTATTTACAACTTTTTTTTATTAAAGATGGTCAACCCCAAAGATGCAATTTCATCAAATTTATTTTTCTTGCTTTTATTTACAACTTTTCATTATTACTTTATTTATTGCTTTTATTATTTTCCAATAACTTTTATTTTCCTTTCAATTCCCCTTTCTCCTCCTCCTCGTCCTCCTCCTCGTCCTCCTCATCATCATCATCATGCTCTTCTTTTATAAACATTTAACCTTTTCTTCTTTTTAAGGTATGGTATTCCCACACTCCATTTTCTTAGACATGAGGAATTTGATATTACTTCATCACCATAAATTCCTAAAGATCAACCATTGGTAAATGTGACACAAGAAGGATCTTTAATGTCTAACTCACCCTCACAACATAGAACTACATATGAACATAACCTATTATCTCTATACAGCCGATAACATTTCTACTAACCATAAATGGACATGTAGGTGTATCTATGCCTTAAACACTACTATGCACATATCCTTTTTATGAGTTAGATGGAGTTATAAGGTGGTCATAACTAGCTACGATAAGTTCCATACAACCAGACATGCCTGTTCTTAAAAAAACATCTTTTTATCAGCTTTTAAATATCTTTAATCATGATATGAAAAATATAGAAAACATAACTTACCATAAAAATATTATGGTAGTTTCTAAAACAATGTATGCCAAATTTGATCAATTGAATTAGATCTAGAATCAAACAATGATAAAGTAGGTCTAGAGTTTCACGGGTCTATATGCTTTATAAATTCCATAGCCACTAGCACTCCAGTAAGGGTGTTTGAAGCTACCATAACTTAGTGATAAGACATATACCAACATATAAGACACCACAACAACAACCCAACCTAGACATGATAGTCTTTAATACACCAATTACCTTACATACATACAAAACAACCACATTCCATTTATATGGCCCCATATCTATGCTATCTTAATACCCTACAAGCTATTTTACGACAAGGGGACCTTTATCCCTTTGCACAAGAATCCCATATTAGCAAGTAAGGGAAAGAATACATAGGATTGAACTATACCTAAGGGAGATGATGTTAGAAATTAGACAAAAACCACATACTATATACAATCATCCACATCCTAAATGGGTTGACATGTTGAACCCCATTCATAGAGGAATAAAGATTACAAATATCAAACACTTTTCTAGGAAAGACAACCAATCTACAAGAGAAAACATTGCTAAATTCACAAACCAATATGATGATGGTGTAGTGAATCCCTTAATGAAGCTAAGTTTATTTGGTTTATAATTGGTCAAAACAACTTTTTGCTGGTTTTTTACATTGCCACCTAGCTCCATTAACAATTAGGAAAAGCTGAAGACCCACTTCCTTGAACACCCCTACAGAATATAACTAGAGGTAACATGAATGACTTAGCTAGGATTATCCAAGACCTAGGGAGACAATTGAGAGTTATGCTCTTCAATTAAGAACATTTAAAACTAAGAGCACTATAACTATAATAGAGTATGATAGTGTTGAAATTATTCTAGAATGGATGTGACATGATTAAAAGATTGATGTCTTATTCCAAGTGCAGGAGTGTCGAAATAATAAATAATATGGCAAGACAGGGGTCGAAATACAGGGAGGTCAACTATATAAATTATAAATAATAAATGAAAAGGAGTTGAAGAGAATTTTTGAGATGTGATATTGATGTGAGTATTAATCAAATATAAAAGCAATTGTCAAGGTTATAGGATCCACTAATAGTATTAGAAATAAGTATAGTATAAACTTTTTTTTATTAATCAACTGGAAACCATACACAAAGGAGGTTCCAATTAGATGATTTATCCTTAATAGTTCATTATAAATTTTTAACATGATCATATTAATTATCTTATTTTAGTAACACCATACTTTTAAATATTATCAGGAATTCATGATGTTAACTTATGTTAACAACAAATCAAGTTCTTTTCATAGCACATGTGTCGGTTATACCATACAGTAGCGCTATGAAAGTGCCAAGTATTTGTTGTACCAAGGATTGTACAACACAAATCTAGATTAATCATTTAACAAGCAAGGTATTAAGAATTAGTAAGATAAAAAGATAAGACATGTTAATAACAAACTTTCTTGGATATGAACATTGAAGTCTATGTTGAGTTTATATTATACATATTCTAACACCATTAGTGAAACCTTTTCACATTAACATAATAAACTTAGCTAAACATTGTGAAGAAGAGAAAAATAAATAAACTAGATAAGAACATAGTTATGATGAAAAGCATAAACAAGAGATTAATGAAAGCAAAACTTAAACATTACAAAAATACAAAGAAAGAAAGCAAGAATATGATCTTGATCTGAAAACCAAGATGTCTGAATGTATGGCAAATGCCTCTTTTATAGGCTAAAATTCAAAACTATTGATTTGATGACTAATTATTGAGTGGGTGACCACCTCTTGACTTGGTGACAACCATTATCTTCTTGTTTGAACATAGCGTCATTGCTAACGTCAGAATTTGAACAGATAGTCATCATGAAAGTTCTGGGAATTTGTCTCAGCTTTCCAACAAAACAAGAATAAGCTCATTTGGACTTCTAGAACTCGAGATATGGGCTGAACACTGAACAGTGTCTAGGCTGCATGAAAGATTCTGACTTCTCTTTTGTTGCTACAATTTGAACTTGAAAACAACCGTTTTGAATCCTGGACTCTCATGAAAGTTTTAGGCCTATGTCTTAGCTTTCCATCCATATAAACTAGACCTAAATTCAAGTTCTGCAGCTCCAGTTATGATCCAATAACCAAATGGTGTTCTACTTTGAATTGAACCAGCATCTCTTCTTTAAACTTAGCCCTCTCTTTGCCTTTTCAATTTTAATAATTAAACACATCAATCAATCCTTTGAATTGTGAGATATGCCTGCATTTAAAATGAGCATTTACTAAAGATATCTTATATTATAAGTCTTGTTATTATAAAACATGCTTAAGTTAGAGAATTTAATGATACTTTAAGTGCAATATGATGATATAAACCTTGATAAAAATGCACTTTTAAGTACTAATCAGGATGCATTGAAACATAAAGAAGTAATTTATAGTAACAAAATACTTAGACATCTACATCATAATGGATGATGCGACTTGTTATGGGATGATGTTGGTAAAACAAGTAGAGAATAAGCCATTCAGGTACATATATCTAGCTAGCTATTCAAATAATTTCATGAATGCAAATTCCTTGATTGGTTCAGACTCATATAAGGAGTTTGAAAAGGTCTAACAAAGTTTATATCAGTCACATAAATTAAAAATAAAGACCTTTTAAGATCAAAATATTAAAATGGTCTAGATAGGTTATTAAACCTGGTAGCTAAGAGATAAAGGCTTTTAAAGTGGTTGAAGAAAACAAGGAATACTTTTTTGACATAAAAATGTTGACGAAGTCTTTGATTAATTGATGCATGAGGTAAAAAATAAGCTAATTGAAAATCATTCCATCTATATTGCTACCAAATCAAAGGAAAAAAGTATTACAAGGGGCATAACTCATGGAAATATAACACTAATAATTATGTTTTCTTTAGAAAGCACATTCAAAATGCATTAAAAGCTGGTCACATTCATTGTCTAGATAAAAAGATAAAAGAGTATAACAATCTATTCTCTAAGACAACAAGAGTAGTGGCTATCCCCAAGTTAGAAGAACTCCTTAGTAAGGAAGAATCATAAAAGGTAAGGCCTAATCGATCATGATAAAGATTAGAATTGGTTACAAACCTTAATATTGAGAAAAGTTGTATAGAACATAGTAAAGCAAAATAAGTGATTCCATAAGCCTAGAATATACCTTATAATATGGTATATAAATGCCCTACATGCCATATAATTCGCTGAAAGCCTAAAGACTTGGGGGAGGGGGGTAAGGCTAAGCAAGTAGCAACTCAATGGCATGCCAAAATATTTATGCTTGAAAGAATATTTAAGAATGACTAGCATAAAAACCAGTCACAACAAAAATAATCTAAAATTAAGTGATGAGGATGATGATCTAGTTAGCAACTACCAACATCTTTTAGATTTAAAAAAGAAATGGAAATAAGAAAACTATCCAAAGATTAGTTTAGGAGAATGTAATGTCTAAACACTTTAGTAAGATGAGATTACTAAAGTGGTCCAAAATAAACAACCTCAAACACCATTCGTGTTGTTAACATAAGGCGACCACGATGATTACTTCTAACCCTATAGAAACTAACAACAATGATCAATGATCAATTTATATCAAATAAAAAATCACACAATGATTAAATACATTGACATAAGGAGTTGAAAAGGTCCTTACCCCTATACTATCTCCATCTCAAGAGTTTGCACTTGACCATGACCTGCTAAGGAGAAAAATTACTGAAGAAATCTATAAAATGATAAATAAGGCTATTACAAGGATAGTTAAGAAGTTTGTGAAATGCAACCATCCATGAATTGAAGAAGTAAAGAGTGAACCTAACACCAAGGTAATATCATAGTAAAACAATAACAAGGAAAAATTATCCAATATGTTAGGCTAATACCTATGGAGCTTGAACAAAGGAAACAAACACAACATCATTGGCCTAAGTCTTTGGTATTCCTAAAATAAAAAAACAAAGGTGGCATCATCTGTTTAACAAAGCAAAAAAAAAAAAAAAAGAGAAGAAGATGTTACTATAACAACTACCATAGCAAGAGAAAAACTATTATCTCTTATAAAGAAAACAATAATGGTAAGGACTAAGGATGATAATGATGTATAAATTTCAAAACAAGCTACACCTATAAGAGGTAAAATAGCTTCAATAGATGCCTTCATCCAAACAGAAAAATACCTCAAAGAAAAGAATGAAAAGGTTATAGATACTAATAGCTTATTGGATGATGATTTCTTAGAAGATATAACTAATATCTTTACTAATGATAATATATAATAGGAAAAGGAAAAAAGTTCCTAAAATATTAGTCTTGATGTAATAATTTGGATGATTACACTGCAGTTAAGAAAAATATGTTAGAAATTCCTTCTAGTATAAAGAAAACCAACCTTGGAAAAGCCATATCCATGAATATGGTATTCACTTTTCTTTATTCTTTTGAAGCCAAACTCGACCACCTACCTTATTTGGATAATGATTGTGAAAAAATTTATAAAGAAAAAGGTAGAGATCATTAAAGTTGACTAGTCAAAACCTGTGGTCAATCAATAGCCAAGTCATATATTTATTAAACCAATATTGGTTATAAGTCACCATTTGAAACCTTTGCATGTCACAACAAATTCTAATTGTATGCTAGTACAAAATGTTATGGTTGAAAATGGTCATAACAAGGATACCATGATCCCATCTCAAATGGTGATATCATATTTTATAAAAAGGTATAATTTAGAGTATGGTAGATGGATATAACTTTTAGGTCCAGGATATCTAATGTATTTTTCTTTGTAGTAGAAGTAAAGATAGGTTGCAATGGCTTGCTTAGGCAAATTTAGATAAATGATAACATATGTGTGCTATCATCCTTATATCAAGCTTTGATATTTTGGTTACCATATGGATTAACTAAAACAATTAAAAAGAAAATAAGCTATTCATAGTTAATTTGGGAATTATAGATACTTGGCTATATAATGATGACATATGTCATAATCCAAATTTGGACCCTCAATTCCAAAATATGTTCCAAAAATCCAATTTTTTTTTTTAAAAAGGGAATAAAACAAAATTGAGTTACTTAGGGACCAAAAAACTAAAAAGAAGATGATAAAATTTGTGAGTTATAAATAGATGAGTGGATTATAGAGAAAAGATGCGGTTACCACGTGAAAAAACTATTCATCATTTATTCCACCAAAACCTTAACATCCATGGATAAAAAGAAATTGTGTTGAAAAAGAGAGAAAAAAAGAAAAAAAAAAGAGAAAAACTTTATTCATCATCTCTTCTACCAAAACCCAACTAAAAACCCTAGCCACCATAATTTGTTTTAAGAGAATATAATCTGAAATATGGAGATATAAACCTTAGAAGAATACTATTTGTCTTTTGCTATCTTTCTCCCATAGAAACCCTAACCTTGTTTTTCTCTTTCTAAAATCAAAACTCTCCCTTGATTTCTCTCATCTACGACCTCCATTTCTGATGAGACCACCACCATTCTCTTTACCTCAAATCTCTCTACGAAATCCCTTAATCAATTGAAATGAACAACCCTGCATCATCATCAATAGAGAAGAGAAAGAAAATAACCCAGAAAACTTATATTTGATTTCTCTCTCCTTCAACCTCTAAAAATACGAGACAACCACTATTCTTCTCCCCTTTATAAGTATGATTAGTACTTAAAAGTGTATTTTTATCAAGGTTTTATATTATCATTTTGCACTTGAAGTATCAATAACTCCTTAACTAAAACATGTTTTATAATAACATATCTAATAATATAAGATACCTTTAATTTATGGTAAATGTTCATCTTAAGTGCAAACCTATCACATAAATGAAAGAATTGATTGATGAGTTGAAGTACTGAAATTGAAAGGAAAAATTGATGGCCAAACTTAGAAAAGAGATGTTGGTGTAGTCCAAACTGGAACATTATTCGGTAATTGGGTCATATCTGAAGCTGTAGATCTCGGATTTAGGTCTAATTTATATGGATGGAAAGGTAAGACATAGACCTACAACTTTCATGGTGAGCCCAAGATTTAATAAGGCCGTTTTCAAGTCTAAATTGTAGCAACAACAAAGACGTCCGAATCTGTCCTGCAGCCCAGACATCTATAGGAATAATTTTAATTATTATTTTGAATTTTTGTAAATTTAGAATAATTGTTTTGTAAATTTAGGATTAAAAATATTATTACATAGAAAATGAAAATTTTCTATGAAATTAAATTATGCTAAATTGTTAGAAGAAATTGAATAAAATCATATCCTTTGTGTCATATATGTTGTGTATTTGCAGGTTTAAAATTTTTGGGCAGTTTCTCGTATATGTGTTGCCAATGTTTTTTTTTTTTTTAAATAGGAATCGTTTAATTTTTTTAACCATTAACTTGTGTAGATTCCTAGAGGAAAGTTTATTGCACATCGTGAGAATAAGATCACTGGTAGTTCTTCTAGTAGCGATGCTGACTACCATGAGTCATTAGGTACTGACCAAGAACATGCACTTGAGACACATGCATCAACTCACAATGCGGGCTGGTCGAGTGTAATGCTGCAATGTCGAGGATGAATCCCTTCACAACGGGATCCTTTTACCTAGAAGTACTAGACCTAGTGAAATGACAACCTTTCAATGTAAGTTTGTTTTGCTTTCACAACGACATATTTAATAATTTTTGAAAAACTAATATCATTTAACGAATGAAATTTTAGGTTTGCAAATATTGAGGCTGTTAGAACAATAACATCGGCCTTTAAATCATCAATGGAAATTTCATTGTTTCAATGGAGCTAGGTTTCCAAACATCCTGAATGGAAACCACAAGTTGATGCATGGTTTTCAAGGTTTAAGGTTAGTATTAACTTAAATATTTTTTTTTATGTTAATTTGGATCGTTTATTGAAATTACTAAAATTTTCCTTTTATAAATATTTACTTCAAGGGAAAATTTTGTTTGTTTTGTATGCGAAGCAAAAAGTAGGATTCATGGTTATCCGAGTTCAGCACTTTATGGTATGTTAGTGTTCAACCATTTTTCTTTCTTAAGTTATTATTTTATTGAATTTGATGAATTTATTTTTTCTTTCTAGCATACATATAACAGCCAGTTGAAAGAGAGATACGGGGACGATCCTTTAACCCATCCAAATCTCGATCCGGATTTGTAGGTGAAGGAAAAATCATCCAGTTGACTCGATAAAAATTGGGTGTACGAACTTTCTAACACTACGACCAAGAACTTGCGGATGACCTGTAGTGCTTTGACCTTCGTATGCTCGCAATTGATATGAGCACTCAAACTTTCAAATTCACGACAATGTTAGACCAATAAGTATAGGCTTATACAACCTATCTTAATGAAAAATGTGAATGACTCACTACTAATTATGAAGAACTTCGTCGATTGGTAATGTTGATGAGATCATAAATGGGTGGTATATGTGCACCCCTAATTGGCCCCGTGATCCCTGCGACGACCATCCTCCTCCTCTAGCGCAACCTCTATTTTAGATTTATTGTATTTGAACATACAAATATTTCAATTTGTAATAAATATTTAATTTTATATTTTAATTTAGTTTATTTAATTATTTTTGTACTTATGTTTAATATATTTTTTTAAAAATATTTTTAAAATATTACTGATGAGGTTATTGATGGAACAACTTTGTCAATATATTTCAGAGAGAGTTGGAAAATGATTTCTGCAAATGTCATTATTACTTTTAACTCACCAACATAATTAAAAATAATAATTTGTCGGTGATATGTTATATTTACCGATGGATATACCTACGGATAAGAAAAAACCCGATGGCATTACATATGGTTTTCCTGTCGGTGATATGACAAATAAAATATTTTTTTGGCTCGCTTTGTCCGTTTGTAAATCCATCGGTACATTTATTACCAACAGACTCACTAACAAACTATAAATTATTGAGAAGAGTTTTTCTGACAGACTATTTCTTTCCGCGAGCCTATTGGTAATATACATATCGATGAAATATGAGTGTAAATACCGATAGAAATTTTCATCAGTAAAACTGTTAAATCTGGTAATGTTAAGCGAGAAAGATAATTATTCATCATGATTACCCCTATAAACTATAGTTATAACTTAACTCTTCATGTGGTGATTTCATGTTACCCACTACCAAAAAATTGACAAATACAAACAAAAACACCGATGGAAAGATTCCTTCAGTATATTGCGTTGACCTTTATTGACAGAATTTTCAATCCATGTATCCATCGGTAAACATCGACATAAAATTTTCTCGGTATATATCAAGGGAATGACAGGGGGTATTACAGTGGGATTCCAAAAGGTAAATTGCACGGTGATGTGGTATTTTTATCGGCAGAATGACCGATAGTTACTTATGGAATAATATGTCGATATTGTCATCGGTGATATTTAATTTATGACCTAGAAATCGACCTTTCCCTCCCCTCCTCCATTGATCCTTTTTCCTTAGTCATTTTTTCTGCAACAAACAACCACCCCCTCCCCCCAATCTCAACACAATTCAACCTCCCACAACAAATTCAGCCTCCACAACACTTAGTTTATCAACATCCATGTTCTGATTCAAATTTTCTCGAGGATTCTCCACTTTAAGTAAGCAAATCTACCATTTTTTTATTTGAACTCAATTTTAAAATCTTATTTTTTTTATTTTTTGTAATATATGTATTTTGTTTGTGAGTTTACTTGTTTTATAGTTTTTTCTCAGACAAATTTGTTGTATAGATTTATGATTTGTACATGGTAGAGTTTGTTTTAGATTTTTTAAAATTGTATTTGTTTGTAAATTGATGAAACTTATGTAAAATTTTGACTCGGGTGTTTTGTGATGAAATAAATAATGGCTTATTAAATAGGTCTGTTTTATATTTTGTCAATTTTATTGCCTAGTTTAAATTTTTCGTAAATGTTTAGAATTTTAAATTTATGTAGATAATTGATAATGAATTAAGAGATTTATTAAAATAGATTGAATAAGTTTGAGCTAAATCAATAGTTTTGCAAATTATTTAGTTAACGTAGTTAATTAATACATGTTGTCATCATTATTTTATATATGTTTGATACAAGTAATGGATGATCATTCATGGATGTATATAGATTCACCCTAAGGTTGCGGAGGATAGATTATTGTAATGAGTATTAGGGTTTTATTAATTTTACACTATCTAATCCAAGAAATATTAGTTGAGGGGGTCTTAGATGTTCATGCAAGAGGTGTAAAAACAAAATGTTTCTCGATCTAGATATTGTAACGATATATCTTCTACAAAAAGGGTTCATGGAGAAATACATCTGGTGGTATATACACGGAGAACCATATGTTCCTCATGATACCATGGTAGAAAGGATGATTGGGTCAACTTCTAGTTCTAGCAACGTGCATGGAGTTGTAGATGACAACAGTAATCCGTATAGAAATATGGTTTTGGATATGATGAGAATTAAGGTCATGACAGTTAATGTTCAATATGAAGAACCTAAAGCAAACATGACCATGTTTTTTGATCTTTTAAAGCATTCTGACGAACCATTATGGGATGATTGCACAAATCACAATAAATTATATCGGTTGTTGCACATGTGTTCACCATCAAGTTAGATCATGGGTTGAGTAAGGCTGGTTATGACATAATGGTTGAATAGGCTAGAAGCATTTTATCTGAAGGGAATAGACTAAAAGAGAACTTATATGCTGCTAAGTCTATGATGAAACCCTTTAGTCTAGGATACCATAAAATTGACATGTATCCAAACTTCTGCATGTTGTACTACATTGAAAATACTATTCATATGATGTGGTAGATGGAATGATGGTGCACCCTTCTAATGGAGAAGCCTAAAAACATTTTAACTATGGATCCTCAATTTTTAGTGGAGACAAGGAATGTGCGTCTTGGGTTACGTACAAACAGATTCAATCCATTCGCGTCATATGCTGCTCATTGTTATTGGCCGTGATACTCATAGAATATGTTTGTCGGTATATTCCAAAGATCACGAAAATTATGCCCCTTCGACTTGACAGTATTCACGGTGTTCATTACATACAAGTATACTAATAAAATGTGTCCGTCGATATATGCCAGAGACCATGGAAACTGTGCCCCTTCACCCTGGTACTGTTCATGGAGTTTATTACATATGAGTATACTGACAAAATATGTTTGTCGATATATTTCAAAGACCACATAAATTGTTCACTTCTCAATGTGGTGATAATTAATAATATTTTGATTGCTCACTTTTTTTAAAGCCTTTTGTAATACTTGGAGGGGCTTTCTAAAAATTTTCACACAAGTTGAAAATTTTCACATTAGCCAAAATCACTAATGAAAATATTAAAAATGCTAATATTTAATTTTTCATTTGTGATTCCATTAGTAAAAAAACACCCAAATACCAAGACCATTAAATTCCAATTTGACTTTACAAACAAAATAACCGATGAAAATATAAAAAAATATTAATATTTAATATTCCATCGGTAATCCTATCGGTAAAAACTAAAATAAAAGATTTGAATCATGACAGATCGAGGCTATATCTTCTTTTCTCTTCTTCACTCACACACCCGTTTCTCTCTCTTTCTCTTATCTATCTCCTTCTCACCTTAAATTAAACATTCTTTTCTATTCTCATCCTAAGGTATGTTGTCTTTCTTTATTTTATTTTTTTGGGTTTATTAACAATGTGTTTTCTTTTTTCTTTTTTCATTTAATTAAGAGCTGAAATAACGCATGCCATTAAGATAAGAATTTTTCATTCCTTTCTCTCTTTTTTTTTTTTTGCATTATTTATGTTTTTGTCATTATTTTTGTTCAATTTTTTTGTTCTTAATAATTTTATGAATTTATAAATGACATGAATTTTAGTTGTTATTGAAATAATTTTTGCATTATTTTGTTGAATTTTAGTTATTTATGCTTTTCAAATTTGTTGTTCAATTTCAATTAAATATGTAGGAATAACTTTAAGTATTATTTTGTATTTATTCCATTTAGTGTAAATTTTAGAAAATTTAGGATTAAAAATATTATCACTTAGAAATAATTGCATTGAATTTTAGTTTTTATTGTAATAATTTTTGCATTATTTTGCTGAATTTTAGTTGTTTTTTTCCTTTTCAATTTTGTTTTTCAATTTCAATTAAATGTGTAGGATTAATTTTAATTATCATTTTGAATTTTTGTAAATTTAGAATAATTTGTTGTAAATTTATGATTAAAAAGATTATGACATAGAAATGAAAATTTTGCTAAATTGTTAGAAGAAATTGAATAAAATCATTTAGTTTGTGGAATATTTGTTATGTATTTGCAGTTTTAAAATTTTTGGGTAGTCTCCCATATATGGGAGGCGCTGTCGATTTGTTTTTTTTTTTTAAAATAGAAATCGTTTAATTTTTTTTATCTGTTAATTTGTGTAGATGTCTAGGAGAAAGTTTATAGCACGGTGAGATGACATGATTGTTGCTAGTTCTTCTAGAATCAAGAATACATTTAGCACGTGACAATTACAATCTGGTGCAAAAAATTAGAATCGGCGTGTTAACGGTTCTGTTACCATACACACTAGCAGCTCCGTTTTTTTTCATTTCACATGCGAAAAAAATGGTAATATTTTTTTATTACATCCATTTTTTTATTAGTTATTTTCTTTAAGTTTATTTCGCTAGAAACATTTTTTTTTCTTACAGGCAATGGTTGTTGAAGGCGAGCCAAGCCCGTTGGAGCTTTTTTTTCAAAATACATATGGTAACATCCTCGAAATTTCTAACAATTTATCTGGAATTCATGCATTTTTCTTTTCTTTTTTTACAAAAATTTCAATAGGGTTTCCCTTAATTTAGCCTATTCCAAGTTATTGCAGTATCAACACTAGTCCCTAATAAACCATTTTCACAATTCAGTATTTTTATTTTACTAGAATATTTCTCAATCAACAATATTTCACATTCTTTAATGTATCAATTCAATGAATAATCATGTTAACTAAAATGAAGAAAGACAATCATCTTAACAATTATATACAAAATCATAGATTATAGATTTAATATACTTCCTTCATCATATTTAATCTTTTAAGTATTATTATTAAACAAACAATATTAACTACGTACTTTTATATATATATATATATATATATATATATATATATATATATATACCACCATTATAATTAGAAAATAATTACACAACAGAGTACAAGTTGAATATGCTAGTCCATTAAAGTTCATACATACACAACAAAATAATCTTCAAAATATACAGGAGGTAATATTATTATTATTAATTTACATGTTCAAAATATCTACTAGTAATAGGAGTAGACTCTAAGGGTATTAGGATGTGCGATATTGAGATGAACTTTTACAATGATTCAAAAGATAACCATGGTCAATTAGAGTATTTACATTTTGCATTTATATATATAGATATATATATTAGTTACTCACAAAGAAATTTCTAAATTTACTACCCATCTCCCAAGTACTAGTCACAAATCAATAATCTAAAACTGTCCGTATCCTAGAGCACCAATTCCAAACCAGTACAACTGGATCACCAGCCACTCATTCACAGGACACCAGTTCCATACCAGAATAACTGGTCCACCAACCGCCCATTCATAGGATTCCATAACAGGATAATTGGTCCACTAGTGTTCCATTCTCAGGGCACCAGTTCCATACTAGTACAGCTAGTAGTTGTCCATTCACATAATAAATTATCATGGGGAAATATATCAGTATGACGTATAAAATTTCATTGATTGAGGAGATAATTTAAATATCTAAAGTTTAGAAAAAAAATATTCAAGGTATTAAACACCTACCTGGTATTTGCATCATGCTAGTTGAACCTATCTGCTGAGTGGTTCCTATAGCCTCGCCCACTTCTGCAGCTTCATTTCGTTACCAATTAAATTATTACATCAATAATGTCACCACATCACCAATTTAATTCTATATCAACAAAATTGACTTGTCATCAATTTAATTATTTCATCAACAACACCTCCACAAAACCACTTTAATTATCAAACCAACAATAACAACTCATTACTAATTTAATTACTTCATCAACAAATTTGTGAAACCCAGGAAATTTATAATTTAAATATACGAATGTGTAAACTCCCATTGAAAATTAAGATTGAAAGGGGTATGATCTCAACGAGTGATGGAAACTAAGATACGAAATAATAGATAAATAATGATATATAATGGAGGGGATGACCTCTATAAAATGATTTTTGGTTTAGAATTCATAAGAATAAAGAAACTAGTAACGTGTTTTGATGGATAAAATAATGAGAAAAATGATTAAATGTTTCTAAGCAATAAGTGAGGTAATAAAGAATAAATTATAATAAGGATAGTGCTATGAAAAGGACAGGACTGAAGGTGCAAGCACCGATTAAAAATCAGTGACGTTTGAAACAATAATAAGCCCGATAAATAAATAAAGGTGGAAATTTTAAAATGAATATATTCCAAAATAATAAAATGACCTTAAAGTTTTATAAGGATAATTGATATGATTTTATATGAAGATTGAACAAGAAAATCTGGATTGTTGATGAAAAGTCATGAATTGAACAATTTTATATTAAAAAGCAAAGCTCTCAATCCAATTATCAGATTGGGATGCAATTTTTCATGAAGTGTATTAATATATTTTCCTACCCTGGTTAAAGATCTCATCCCAATCGGAGTTCAATAAAGACTAGCAATTTAAGTAGAAATAAACCAGATAGTTTATGTGAAAAATAAAACAAATACATAAAGGAATAAATGAGGGATAAAATTATAATTAAAGGAAAATATGCCATTAAAATAGGAAAGAGGCCACCGGTCCAAAAAGAAAACGAAAAAGGAGAGACAATAGAGAAAATTCAGCTAGAGACAGAAGTGTAGAATTTAGAGGAGCCAATAATGCTCTAGTGGCCATATCTTTGGCATCCACCATTGGATCATGCTAAATATTGTATATATTTTTCTTCTCACACTCCTTTACTAACTGACTAGAGGGATGTGAAAGCACTTAATTTGTTTGACAGAAATACACATGTAAGACAGTTTTGGTTGAAGGCCGATTTCTCTCTCTTCCACCATCGAACTACATCTATGTTTGGATATATAGTGAGTCTAGATGTTGCCTTCATTCTGGACGGTGGGGATTCGAAACACACTCTCCGGCAAGGTGTTGTTCATGTTGAACAATAGCTCGTTAATTTTCAGGTTAACTCAGTTTTATTCATATTTAGGGAGATCTAAACGTTGGATCATTTTAATTTTGAGATATATTGTTCATGACTCAAAGCTCTATATTCTGACCATTAGGTTCTAAATCAAATCTGAGGTGGATGACTTATTTCGTTTTGAATCTCAAAATTTAGGAAACTTGATTAAATACATGTTTTGATGAAATTAGAAATGTGTGGTGTTAGAGTTTATGGAAGATATAATGGTAAAATATGTTCTTGTTATTAATATTTTTATAGATTAATTGTGTTTTTGTTGGTTACATGGATATGAATGGGGTGGAACCATGAAGAAATTGAAATGAAAGAAATTTAAAAAATAAAACATATTTAAGGATGGCCATAAGTATATTTTTGGCAAATTGATTAGGTAATGAAGATTACCATGAATTCCATTTAGTAGGGTGAAATTATTGTTGTGATTTAATGATGTCAAATGACCTTGGATAATGTTGTTTATGCATGAAAATAAGTTGGAACTTGAAAAGGATTTCCAAGGGATGAAAATCATCGTTGTCTAAAATTTTAGCTATAAAGGAGGGACTATTGTGATTGTTGATTTTGAGTCTGAAAACAAAAACAATTTGGAGTTGATTTCTTCATGAAAGTTATATTTCTATGTTTTAGCCTTTTATAGAGACAAATCATGCCTAAAATAGAGTTTTACAGCTTTAGTTATGATTAAAACACTAGATAGTGTTCTGGGTTGGTTAAGCTAAATCGATCAAAATTAGATAATTTTTAATCTTTGCTTGGAATTGCCGTGGAGTGATAATTTTAAAAACAAAATTATAAGAATGAATATGAACATGAAAATGGGTAAGAGTATAAGATCTTAAGAAAATTCCTTGTGATTGGTTTGAGAATACTCGTTGAATGAGAATTAAATGAAGCTATGTTATTGGTTGTATTGTTGATAAAAACTGAACCCCTTGTCGTACAGTGGAAGCTGTGGGGACTGGATATTTGCATAGAGTGGTAGCATGTGCACCTACTCTAGGTAGGTGATTCGTCACCTTATTTTGTAATTATTAGTTTTCCTTAAATATCTATGTTGTTTATTTAATTCATGTTAAAAGAATGAAGCAAATGAATTAGTTGGGTGATTATTACAAATGAGAATTATTGGTATATTATGAGAAATTACCGGAATTATTTGGCTAACAAAAGAGTTCCGTCGGATGCTGGGTAATTTGTATGGAATTACTGGATTGATTTTGACAACCAAGATGGGTTAGCTGGATTTCTTGGGTAATTAAGAGAATTACTAGGTTTGTTGGTTAACAAGGAAGTTAATCGGATATGGGGTAATTCGTATAGAATTACCAGATTGATTGGCTAACAAAAAAGGTTAGCTAGATGCTAGGTAATTCGTATGGAATTACTAGATTAATTTTGGCAACCAAGATGGGTTAGCCAGATTTCTTGGGTAATTAAGAGAATTACCCAGTTTATTGGTTAACAAGGAAGTTAACCGGATATGGGGTGATTCATATGAAATTACCGGATTGATTGGCTAACAAAAGAGGTAAGCTGGATGCTGGGTAATTCGTATGGAATTACCGGATTGATTTTGGTAACAAAGATGGGTTAACTGAATTTCTTGGTTAATGATGCAACCATATTATTTGATAGTTTCACCCACATTTAACTAGTGTTTTACCTATGTTTTATATATAAAATTCCTTGATATTCTTTGTTTTATGTTTTGAAGGCACTTTTAGATGAAAGATGCAAAAAGGAGTAAATTGAAGGTAATTTGCAGATTAGACATTCAGTCGATGTTTTGTGCAAAGCATGAGCTCTAAAGGTAGAAATGAAGTGATTCAAGTGGGCATTAAAAAGCTAACATCCATACCTTTCTGAACATCTAAGGCAAGAAAAAAAATAGCATGGAAATTGCAGCCATCAAAGTCAAATCTCGCAATCTGCCAGTGTTGACTTTTGGCTATTCGGACTTGAATATATTAAGTTGCAGACATCCATTGGATGCAAACTCAATTTTTTTAGATTCCTGACTCAAAGACCTATAAACTCTCTAAATTTTAGCAAAAAAAAATGTCATATGTGGGAGATATGATTTTTCAAAAATAACAACTAAATTCTGCCAACAAACAGATTTCATGAAGAAACGGGTTCAAATTATGTTCCGAAGCATCTAAACTAACATCCAAGTTTTTATTTCAACAATTTAGCTCCTCTAAGTCAAAGCTTGAAGATTTCATGCAAGGCTATTTCTTTTATTTTTTTTAGGAAAATAGTTATTGAAGTACTTAAATGTAAACTGTCTACTTAAGGAAGGACTATTTTGTAAAATAGAGACTAGGGTTTCCTAAGATATAAAAGAATGAGAGAAGAGAGGGGAGGACAGCTAGCCAAGAGAAAAAAAAACGCCCTTTCTCTTTTACAAACTCGAAATCATGTTTTCTTCTTTCTTTTTGATTAGTTGTTCAACAAACATGCAAGACTAAACTCTTTCTCTTGGTTGCAAGGACACGGAAACCTTTGAAATTCAAGAACTGTGAGATTTATTTAACCTTTTCTTTTCAGTTTATATGATGAATATGTTTGTTCTCCTATGCTTATTTTTCCTATGATTGTTTATTTCAATTGCTAGAGCAGACTCTATGTTATTATTGTCAACAATCTTTTGCTAAGTTTGATATCAAAACTGGAGTTGTGGTATATGAACATGTGAAGCAAATGAGTTTAATAAGTATGACGGATCTACATTATTAATCTTAGGGAGAACATTCAATCAAATGAAACATAGATTGCGAACAGTTATGTTTCCTTGATTAATCAACTTATCTAGTTCTTAAGGCTGCCATTGAATTAAATTATTAGTACGGATACTGTGGTTGTTTGATTGTTAAGGTTAGTTATACGGCGGATCTGTTAAATAACTAATGTTAAGAAGAGATAAATATTCAGAATATAAATTGATGTTTCATTTCCATGATTAGTTCTAATTTCTGTAGGTGGATGTGTGCTTGCGATTAAGGTTTGTTCTTTTAATAATTTTTTGATTTTATTTAATTTCACTTAATAGTTTTTTGTTTTCTTTTGCTTTAGCCTAGATAATGTCCAACCCTCCCCCCAAATTGCATATCATCTAGCATAAAAATCTAACTTGAACCTTCCTCGTGGGATCAACCCCTTGCTTGCTCTATACTATTTTGTGTGTTGTGTTTTAAGCTAAGGTAATTAATTTGTGCGACCATAACATTTAACAAGGAAGTTAACTAGATATAGGGTAATTCGTATGGAATTATGAGATTGATTGGCTAACAAAAGAGGTTAGCCAGATGCTGTGTAATTCGTATGGAAGTACCGGATTTATTGGTAACCGAGGAAGGTTAACCAAATGTGTGCGTAATTATATGAAATAACTACAATTATTAGCAACCGAGATAAGTTAGCCGAATATTTAAGTTTTGAAGAGATTATGTGAATTAATTGATTGATGTTAGAAGTAGTAAATTTAAAAGGTTATGAGTAAAGTAATTAATATATGACTAAGATATTGAGTAAATTAATTAATGTGGTTATTGGGTATACACAATGACTTTAAGATTAGAGGAGAATTGATAGATAATTGGTCACTATAGTGTTGGTGGCTAAGGACACATTACAATAATACTTAGCACCTTATAAGAGCATAAATTGATACTTTACAATATGATGAGGGTGACCAAGGTTATGTGAATGATGCTTGGTGATTGTAGTGTCGATAACTAAGATTGTGTGCGAATGATACTTGGCAACCGTGGTTACAATGCATATGATGTTAATAAGAAAAATGAAAGGGGTTCGGTATGAATGAAATATTTAGATGACATTGATTAGCTATCCAGGTATGGATAGTTAATGGTATCGATGGGGTTTCATCTGTGCCGACTAATGATGTTAGTAAAGATTACTAACATCGACATGGTTACTCCTGGTTAAGTGAAAAAAATAAATTGATTACCTATTCCGGGTCGAGAATAGTTAATAATATCAATGGGTCACATTGGTATTGACAACCATTTCGGGTGTGATTAGTTACTCCAAATAAGGAGGCTAATGACATTGACAACTTTGATGGTAAACCAAATATGAATAAGATTTGATAAACTATTCCGAAGAAGGATCTCCACGTGAATGTAATTGATTAGTCTAACTCAATATTGGAAGACTAATTATACTAATAAGATTCGATAGTATCGACAATTACCTTAAAACAAAAATGAGAGGGAAAATATTGATTAGTTATTCTAAAATATTGAGATAAGCTAATGATATCAAAAGAGGAATATCTTAGTATCAAGTGAGAATTGATTTATAAGGAGATGAAGTTCGAAAACCGTCGTGTTGTGTTGAGATTTTCAAGATGAGATTATTCTTAGCAAATGAGATTGGATATTAGATGAATATTGGTAATAGATAAAAAAATGTATATTGTAAAAGAAGTTTATGCCTAATTTTATGTATCAAAAGAAATTCAATGGAGATTATTACTTGTCATTGTTATTGCTTGTTACTACCCTTTTATATTTATGTGTATACGTTAATTTCTATTTTCAGGTCCCTCAAGGTCGAGTCAGGAGTGATATTGGTTTAGTTACCTTTCGCTTGTGACCATGTAATTATTTGTAAATTAAAAGACTCATCTCCTAAAACTTGAAATGTAATATTAATCCGTAAATTTGAATGTATGTCTTTAATCTAATGGTTGTAACTCTAAGTACATATTTAACTATGCATGTTTATAATTGAAATCAAATCTTTCACTTGAACTAAATTATATGATGTTATTGAATTAGATGTGTTATGTTGATGATGATGAGTTGGATTGAGATCTAGGATGATTGGATCGGGATGTGAAATAAAATTGGAAGTGTAATATGATTTTTTTCGATAACTTGGAACCTCCCAGTATAAGGGAGACTCTGCCAAAATTTTGAACCTATATATAAAAAAAATTACCTGGAAATTTTCAATGTATCGCGAAAAAAGGATGTAGAAATCAGGATTGTTACAACATTAGAACATAACTCATTTAATTAACAATCAACAATATCAACTCATCACTAATATAATTTCTTCATCATCAGCATTACCACATAACTCATTTAATTATCAATCAACAATGTCAATTCATCACTAATATAATTTTTTCATCAATTAATTATCAATCAACAATACCAACTCATCACTAATATAATTTCTTCATAATCAACATTACTAGATAACTCATTTAATTATCAATTATTGATTCAATATTTTCAACCATTTTTTTTCTAGGCCGAAACCCCTTCTCAAAAATAGAACCAATAGTTTTTCTTTAATTTTACAAATTGAAACATTACCCATTATTATTTTATTTATTTAATCATTAATTCATCACAATTTTATAGATTAACCCATTCAACCTCACAACTCATACCATAACTATACACGAATACAATTAAATGAAATATTAACACACTAAATACATCAATTTAATTGAGAGGAAAGGATTTGTTACCTTTTAACTTAAAAAAAAATAAGAAATGGGAAGCTTGAAATCACCACAAAAATTTCTTTCCTCTTTCCCCTTTATTTTCCTCTTAATGCCACCCTCTTTATGGAAAAATCCCTTGTTCCCCTTTTGAGATTTTCTTGTTCAAACCCTTTCTAGTATATTTTAATCACTAGTTCTATATTTTTCTTTTATGAATTGTTTTGGATGAACTTTGATAAATTTTCACTCAATTTCTTCTCCCTCTCAAGCCCTAACATGGCCGGCCAACATGGCTAATTTCCCACTCCCCACTTGTTTATATATTTACAAGTTTTTTCCTCCTTTTCATTTAAGGACTTCCTTGTTTTGTTTTAAAACCATTTGACCTAAAAGTTTGACTTATTCAATTTCATCCTTGTCCAATATTAACCTCCTTAGATAATAATTTCTACTCCATTAATTTCTATTATTTCTATTATTATTATTTATTTAATTATTCATCCCCCCCTTTTAAAAAAAATGTAAATTAAAATACAGGAATTTACCCGGGAGTTACACATGCGGAGTGATGACCTCAAAAAAATATTGCAACAGTTCATGAATAGCCGAGCTCAGCACTTTGTGGTATAATGGTTTTCAAACATTTTTTTCTTAAGTTATTATTTCCTTGAATCTGAGAAATTTATCTTTTTCTTTCCAGGATACATATAATAGTTAGTTAAAAGAAAGATACGGGGACAATCCTTTAACCCATCTGAATCTTAATCTGGATTTGTGGTTGGAGGCAGGATTATATGGGGGACCCGATAGAAATCAGGTGTACGAACTCACTAACGCTACAACCAAGAACTTACAGATGACTCGTAGTGCTTTGACTGTTGTATGCTCGCAATCAATTCCGAGCACTCAAACTCCAGAGTTCATGGCGATGTTAGACCAACGAGTATAGGCTCAGACGACCCATTTTAATGAAATATATGAACGACTCACTGCTGATTATGAAGAGCTTTGTCATTTGGTAATGAAGATAAGATCACAGAAGGGTGGTGCATGTGCACCCCCTAATTAGCCCCACGATTCTGACAATGACCAGCCTCCTCCTCCTCCTCCAGCGTTGTCTTTACTTTAGATTTATTATATTTAAATGTATAAATGTTTAAATTTGTGATAAATGTTTGTTTTTATATTATTTTAATTGATTTTAATTATTTTTCTACTTCTGTTCAATATATATATTTTTTAAAATATTTTTAAAATATTATTGATGGGGTTACCGATGAAATAATTTCATCGGTATATTCTAGAGAGAGTTGGAAAAGAATTACTGTAAATATCACTGCTACTATTAACTCACCGATAGAATTACAGATGGTATTCTGTTGGAGGTATGTTATATTTAACGATGGATATACATGCAGAAAAATAAAAACCCCAATGACATTACATATGATTTTCCCATTGGTGATATGTTAAATTTATGGTATGTTGGTTTTTAGTCATTTTTTTTAAGTTATTATTTTCTTGAATTTGATGAATTTATTTTTTCTTTCCAGGATACATATAACAACCAGTTTAAGGAGATATACGGGAATGATCATTCGACTTATCCGGATATCGATCCAGATTTGTGGTTAGAGGCAGGATTATCTGGTGGACCTGCTAGAAATATTTAGGTGTACAAACTCTCTAACACTACAACCGAGAACTTACGAACGACTCATAGTGCTTCGATAGTTGGATGTTAGACCAATGGGTATAGGATCAAAAGACCCATCTTAATGATATATGAACGACTCACTGCTGATTATGAAGAACTTCACTAATTGATAATGGAGATGAGATCACAGATAAGTGAACATGTGCACCCCCTAATTGGCCCCATGGTCTTGGTGACGACCAACCTCCTTCTTCTCCTCTAGCGCCGTCTTTATTTTATATTTATCGTAGTTAAACATACAAATGTTTAAATTTGTAATAAATATTTGATTTTATTTTCATTATCTTTCTACTTCTGTTCAATATTTTTTTAAAAAAATATTACTAACAGGATTACCGATGACACAACTCTGTTGGTATATTTTAGAGAGTTGGAAAAAAGTTACTACAAAAATAACTATTACTGATGGAGTTACTAACATATATTCTAGAGAGTTGGAAAAAAATCACTTCAAATACCACTACTACTATTAACGCATCAATGAAATTACAAATGATATTCTATTTGTGATATGTTATATTTATAAATGGATTTACTAACGAAATAAAGTAGGTAATTTTTTTTGGCACGCCTTGTCCATTTGTAAATCAATCAGTATATTTTATTACTCAAGGAAACAAAAGGAAGTATTTTATAACCCTGGATAACAAACTAGTTAAATAAATTCCTCGCCGAGTCCCCTGGTAAGAATACTTTGGATTTTGTCTTGTTTATTTACTTGAACAATACATAGTGTTTTGATATGGCCTTGTGACTTTTTTTCAGCCTCTTAACCTACTAGGATTCCTTTACCAGCTAAAAACGTTAATCCTTCATATGCTCCACATTCTTTTCTAGCTGAATAATATGAATATGATGAAACCCTTATTATTAATCTAAGGAATAGGCCTAGGGTAAATATTTTAACCAAAATCTAGTTTGTTTCATCTCATCAGTTTGTATAACCTCTGAAATTTCTTTATTTTTTCTTTTTTAAAGTACATGTCCCTAAAGCTACTCCTCTTTTACCTTCAGTAAATGTATAAACCAGGCCATTTTCATTTTCATTATATCCCTTGATCATATAGTTGTATCTAAATCTATTCTTGAAGAAGAAGCTCTTAAAGTTTGTCCATATAATTGTCATAACCCAATTCTGGGATATTCTCCAAAAAATCATTCATTTATTTATTTCAAAATAAAAATCAAAAAATAAAATAAAAGCTGGCAACGTGGAGAAAGCAGGCCGGGAAATCAAGCTGCAATTTTTGGAGGAGATTCAAGGATAATTGTACCCTATTATGCCCAAAAATGGAGAAAAAATGCAAATTCAAGGTCAAATTAAATTATTACTGGATGAATTTGCATAAAAATTAAGTCAAATGACATAATTAAATTTTTAATAGGCCAATTTGATTTAATCATGGGCCAAATTAAATTTTAATTATGTTTAAGAATTAATTTGGGTCCAATTGAAGGATTTAATTAAGTGTAAGCACTTAATTATACTTTAAATGGGTCAAATTAATTTTATTTGGGGCTTAAATGGTGAAAAATTAAGTTTGGGGGCCTAATTTGGGCTTAATTGAGAAGATTAGAATTTTAAGAGATCAAATTTAATTTTTACCAAGTTATTTGATTGAATATACGGGTCAAATTGCAAGAAAATTGAAGTTTTGATGTCAATTAGGGGTTTAATTGAAGAAATCCGATACTAGGGACCAATTTGCAAAAGGCGCCGGACTATAGGGGCCTAATTGACAAAAACCGGGGACTAAATTGAAGAAATTGAAAGTTTAATGTTCAATTAGGGGTTAAATTGTAAAAATCCGATACCAGGGACTAATGTGCAAAAGGCGCGTAAATCCAGGGTTCCAATTGAAATTCGGCAAGGGTGTAATTGCATTAAATCAAAAGTTTAGGTCAATTAGGGGTATAATTGCATAAACGTGAAAGTTGGAGGACTGCTTTGAACTTTAAAGAAACCCTTATTTAAAACCTAAAACGGCGTTGTTTTGAGTTAAAAAAAAAGGACCAGACGATGCGTCGTCTGGTCACTATTCATTATCTTCCTTATTTTTCCGGAAAATCTGGTCGAGTCACCTTCTTTGCAGGTGCATTTAATGCACTTAACGTCCACCAAATTTGTCAAACCATGCACGAAACTGATCACCAGACATCCCTCTACGTTTGGGTATGGTCGTCACCGGTTCACTGGCACATAAACGGAAGTGGCACCACTCCAAAGAGGCCACCTCAGGCAGCCTGCAGCTGCAAATTGACAGTGCATTATGCTTACTTTGAGCCAACGGTTGAGATCCTTCTCAATCGAATCAAGGGCTGAAATTTGTTCCCCTATGAAAACAAGACTACCCTCTTCCACCCCTATAAATAGGAGCAGATTTCACGTTCTGAGGGAGAAGAAAATCGAGCTCAACGTTGGCCGAAAACCAGCCTTCCCTGCCCCTTTTTCCTGCAACCTATCTCTTCTCTGCCTTCTCTCTCCACCGTGGCTTTCAGCCACCACCATCTTCATCACCCATCTTCTCTCCATCATCCCCACCTCCAGTAGCCATCAAACCACCTCACGTGGTGGTTGCACCACTTCTCTCTCTCTCTCCCCTCTGTAAAAATCTTCTTCTCTGCCACTGTGACCTCAGCAGCAGCGGCAACAGTAGAAGCAGTGGCCACCACCTTTCCCAGAAGCTCTTTTCCTTCCCAAAGACAGCCAGGGTAGCAGCTCTCTCCTTGATTAGTACTTAAAAGTGCATTTTTATCAAGGTTTTATATCATCATTTTGCACTTGAAGTATCAATAACTCCTTAACTAAAGCATGTTTTATAATAACATATCTAATTATATAAGATACCTTTAATTTATGGTAAATGTTCATCTTAAATGCAGGCCTATCACATAAATAAAAGAATTGATTGATTAGTTGAAGTACTGAAATTGAAAGGACAAAGAGATGGCCAAACTTAGAAAAGAGATGCTGGTGTAGTCCAAACTAGAACACTGTTCGGTAATTGGATCATATCTGGAGCTGAAGATCTTGGATTTAGGTCCATTTTATATGAATGGAAAGATAAGACATAGGCCTACAACTTTCATGTGAAGCCCAAGATTTAAAAAGGCCGTTGTCAAGTCCAAATTGCAGCAACAACAAAGAAGTCCGAATCTGTCCTGCAGCCCAGACACTGTTTAGTGTTTAGCCCATATCTCGATTTCTAGAAGTCCAAATGATCTCAAATTTTTACCCTGGAAAGATAAGACAATTCTCTAGAACTTTCATGATTTAAGTTTGTTCAAATTATGACATCATCAATGATGTTTTTGGCAGACAAGAAGATAAGGATTGTCACCAAGTCAAGATGTGGCCACCCACTCATCAATTAGTCAACAAATCAATAGTTCCGAATTTTGGCCTATAAAAGGAGGCATTTGC
>Ga0325410_1001065_pt1 | contig 29904 bp, 13 predicted proteins | sample PopdelMetagenome_16_FD_206182 | JGI IMG/M metagenome (GOLD analysis project Ga0325410, IMG submission 206182) | Populus deltoides microbial communities from Bellville, Georgia, United States - Xylem-PdIQD-R3 | ecosystem: Host-associated > Plants > Phyllosphere > Stem > Wood/Secondary xylem...
AATAATAATAATAATAATAATAATAATAATAATAATAAAAGCAAACTTGACCTAAAGTTGGGTTTGAAATTAAATTAACTATTTGACGGACTCCTAAAATTTTACTATTTGCCTATGTGACTTGGGCAGATGGAACTTCTATGAAACTGCCTAGTGTTTATATTGCAAAAAGTTAATACAAGGCAGCAAACTATTTTTTTCTTGGACTGGGCTCTAGCTGGCCTGGCCATCGGGCTTACACCCATGCAGCAAACTATTTTTTTATTGGGACAGATATTTCTTAACCCTAATCAACTTTGGGATGGGTTTTTTGCAACCAAAAAAATAAAGGAGCTTGCCTTAATTACTTATTGGCATTTTAATTTATATTCAGACTTGCATGTCAGTTACTGTAAAATTCCTTGTATTTTACATATTGTTTAATGTAGAATATTTTATATATTTTTCCATTGAAAGCTACATATTTATCTTAGTGAATTTAAGAGGGAGGGAGGGAGGGAGGGAGGGAGGGAGATTCCAGAGTAAAAACTCTATTGAGTTTTGAATTGGGGAGTATTCCTCTTTTTTCTTGAATAATGTTTAATAATGTATAGTCATCCGAAGAGAAAAGAGGGTTTAAAATATTGTATTTATGTATTGCTCTTCAAGTTTTGGTAGGCGAAACCCAATTGTGATGGACGAAACTTGACATGGTAAATACAGCAACTTTGAACTCTGCGGACGCCTCTGTTTAGTATCGTGAAGGAAGACAATGAAAGATTGACCTGAATCTGCATGGCGCCTTCTTCATGCAACAGCAACACAACGAGGAGTCCAGTTGTTGATCTTATGCACCTCTAATTGTACGGCGTTCACCATTCCTAATACTCAACAATGGCGGTTCTGCATGCTTTGTGTGATTAGCCTTGTTTATACGGGTTTCTTCACCGTAAATCTCAAGCCTAACATCTTCTTATGGGTATTTTAGAGCGTGAAAGAGTGCATGGTTGGATCACGCACTGCAAAAATTAAAAGTCATTAATTTATGCTAAAATCCCTTTTCACCTCCAAAAAAAAAAAAAAAAAAAACCCTACTCTCAGATTTCTTGATGGAGCAGCAAGGGAAGGTATGTATCAAAACAATTCTCCCGAAGATAAATCATGTGTGCTTTTGAAGAAATTTATATAATTTGTGTTTCCTAATTTCAAGAGATTAGTTTCTCCAAATTTTCAATGTCACGCTTCAAGTGGAAGACCTTTTTTCCACCTGCTGCAGTCACGATTTCATCTCCTTGTACCCAAAATGCCTAACCAAAGAGCCTCGATTCCTCCTTGATTCATTCTATCTTGAATTTCTTATCATAGAGGTATGATTGATAACAAATTTACAAGCCATTGATTTTCCTTTTACCTGGTCAATTGTTTAGTTTCCAGCACTTGTTGAATAAGAGAAGGATGATAAGGACTGAACACCTAAACATATTTGAACATGGCTATTGATGGGCTTGGGTTTATACCTTCTGGAAACGACTCACGTCCCAATATTTAAAATTAATTAAAAAAAAAAAAAGAGTTCAAGGCTATGATGGGACACAAAATTCACTCGGATATCCGAGGTTCAAATAGAACTTTTCTTGCCATTGTTCATTCTTCTTTGAGGCCTCAAAACTAACTTGTATCCATATGGTTTTTCATTTGAGCCTGGGATACCATGTGAGCGCACTATTTCTTGGGCAAACTTGGTTTACTCATTATCAATCAATGAGATAAAATATACATGTATTAAATGAGTGCATGTTCCTTGACCATGTTTCTCTTGAAAAATTGGTATAATTATCATCATTTTAAGAGGTTTTTAGCACTCAATAGCTATTCAAATCAATCTGTGAATCTTGTAAAATTTCTCAATGCCTAATTCTAGTAATTCTTATATGATTGATGATGTTTGATTCATTTCACGTTTGAATCGGTTAAAAAGTTAAATTGATATTTCATTCAAAAAAATATACAAGAGTAAAACGATTAAAAGAATTATAGTCGGTTTAACTGTTTATATAAACAGTGAGCCTAATCAATATTTTTTTTTTATCATTTAATGAGATATTTGTTTCATAGCTCATTTCATTAGTATAGGTGTTTAATCTAATATCATGAGTTCGATTCATATTAGGAGCAATATTTTCATGTTGTAGACTATAAACAACATGTCTTCTATGTATTTTTCTCTAAAAGTGCGGATAACAGGTCGTTTATTTTTTATAAAAAAAAAAATTGGGGTAGGCACGCCGGTCTCCCTCAGGCTCACACGCCTGGGCTTTGTTGTAACAAACCTGGCTTGTTTCTTTTTTTTTTTTTCTTTAAATCTGTCCAGTTGATATGGTTACATCATAACAACTTCCACGTTATTTAATTTAAAATTCAGGCTAAGTAAAGAGTTGGGTCTAAAGTTTTTAAATTTGAATCATTATACCAAGTTTAATTACAATGTTGAAAAGTTCCATATAGTTTAGATATTAATCTTTTTACATTCCAAAAAATTTTGGTCCAAGCTATAGCAAGAGTCTAAGCAATAACCTAGTTTTTACCAAGTAACTAAGATATTTTTTCCTTTTCACTCATGATATTAAGACAACTTTCATTTCTTTAAGACTCCTTTCAATTTAAGAAAGAGTATCATAATAAGATTTTTTTTTAATAATGGAAAGAAGAAAACCACTACAGCCCCCTATGACAGAGGCAACCCATTGAATCTGCTAGAAGCAGTAACATCATCCCTAACAGATGATAATTTTAAATTTATTGCCTAGTTGTCTCCCTTGTTGCATACTTAGCCATAATTAAAATCAATATATGTGTTAACTTACTTAAAGGTATAATGGAGCCTTGCCTCCAAGTCCTTGGATGCTAAGTCTCTTATATCAACAATAATCGCTCTATACTTGTGATAATCAACTTAAGTTACAATAATCAACCTAAGAGCTTCATTAGGTTCAGAATTGTAGAGAACATGTCTACAACCAGCTCCCAATCTAATTAAAAGCTATATTTTTATTGTTGTTATTAATGAAAAAACTAAAATTATAAACTTGATTTGAAAGATAAAATTGAAAATCATAAAAACTTTGAGAAATAAAATAAAGAAAAAAAATCAAAAGAAGAAGAACCAAATTAAAAACATTATATATGACAAGTTAGAATTAAAAAATTAAATTGAAAACATATAAAATTTAAACAAAAAATAAAAAGACAAAATTTAAACCAAAATGATTGAATCTGAAAGACCAATAATAAGGAGGATCAGAGCTCATTTTTCAAGGTAAGAGAAAGAAATGAAGGGAAAAAAAAGTCAAGTAGCAGTAATCTAGTCATCATATGCTGACACGCGCTGCGAAAAAAAACATAGTGAAAAATCAAATGAGACAGTAATAATATATTTCTTTTCATTGAGAGGCGCCGCATGCTCCGCTGAAAGTGTGCAGCGTCTTCTACTTACAATCAATTTTTTCAAAAAAATAATATAAATTTAATATTAGACAACATAATTATCCTTGTTCAAAATAACTATTAAAAAAAAAACCAAGTTTAAAAAGACTCCATCACCTCGGATTCCTTGTGTTAATTTTTTTAGACTCAAAGGCATATACATAATTTTACTGTATAAAAAAAAGGCAAAAATATCCCTCTCTGATAGTGTTGGTTTTTATAGTTTTGGGAGATTTATGGTCATTTTACTATTTATTAAAATATAAAAAAAGAAGATAATATCTCCAAATACATATATAATGACTAATTTGCACCGTGAAAAGATATAAAAAAAAAAGTGATTAAAAAAGATAAGCTTTTTTTTTAACTAGAAAATAAATTTAAACAATAATTGCTTGTCCCATGCGGGTTTTGCTCATGCATGCCATGACATAAAGATGACGTAAACTATAAGGACTCATTTGTCTTTTCCCGCAAACGCGGATTCAAGATTAGGTTACACGGCAAACGTGGATTCTGAAATTCAACTAAGCTTTGACGGTGGTGCAAAGCGAAGATGAGTTGGCTCCCATACCACAAGCTCGTCATGGAGAAGCATGGAATAAATCAATCAAAAATACTTTGACCTCTCCCATGTTTATGTTTCAGAAGGTGTAATCCATTTACTCACCCACTCGTCTCGAATCTGTTGGTCCGACATCACCAAATTCACAATCGCCATCATGATCACAGCAGCTCCTGTACCATGCTTTCAACAAGGACCGTACATTTGTTATCACTTTACCACCACCTCCACAGGTCTTGTAACCTACTGTTTCTTTTTACCCTGTCACACTGCTTTTCTGAAATCTTTTTAGCTCACCAATAATCTGTCGTCACCTCTTCGCTTTTATAGGAAATATGGGTCAAATATTTCGTGGATAGCTTCAAGCAATTTCATGATTTCATGCCCCTGTGCCCACCCTTAGAGAAAAGTCAACAACTCTAACAAAGCACACCAAATCAATCAATGGCGTTCAAACTTAAAAATGGTGAGGATTGAGTGATGAAATTGGAGTCCCATATTGCGGGTGCGTTTGGACCACACCACGTCAAATTTAAGAATGACAAGCTAGTCAGACAAGTCGGTATAAACATGCAGAAAAAGTGAAAAACCCAAAAGACAAAGCAATGGAAACTCCACCGCAGGTTGAAAAGTCTGTTTTCAGGTGAAGAAAGCCTTTCAAAGAAGTTTCTATTTCAAAAGAAGAATAATTTTTGTTAGCTTCTCACCACTTTTCTCACAACTTTCATATAACTCGTTAAATAAGATTTGTTGGTCTTTGGGTAGCTTAAATCTTCTCTGTCAAGTTGTATTTTATTCACCTGGCTTGCATTTTCTTCAAGTTTTTGTCCTCCTTTTGAGTATTTTGGTTTGTTAAATGGTTTGTTGCCCTCCAACCTACCTCACATCACAATCAAAAGTTGGGTTTTTTCTGTTTGTGAAGACACCATTAAGGGGCATGTTTATCCTTTTGCCTCCAAAACACAGGTGTTCATAGTCAAAGCCTTAATCTTTCATTCTTTCTTTCTTCAAAGCCAATCTTGAGGCTTATGTCTATCTAGTTATCAACTAAATTCCAGGACTGGCTGCTATGACCTTTGCCACTTCCTCTTGAATTCATTCTCCCACTTCAGGTACATGCCCTGTCTGCTAAAATAAAAACATATGGATTCAGGATTGACTACTTATATGACCTCTACTGCTGATTATTATCCTTCCTACTGATTTTTGTTCATGTCATTTGTAGTTGATTGTCTTACGTATTCTTGGATGTTCAATAGATCTCGTTTTTTCAGAAGATTTTGTGTTGCTAACTAAAAAAATATAGATTCTTGCGTCCTCTGCAGCACTGGTTATCACTGAATCCTTGTCTGTTGTACACAAGAAGAACCAAGATTTAACTTTGTGTCTGTTTCCTTTTCTGATTGAACATAGCAGTCTTGATGCGGACACGCATCAAGTCTTCTCCTTGTCACAAAGGGAAGATCTTTAATGTCAATTATACCTTGCTTTTGAAGGAATTTGAAGTCGATCAATAAAAGCAATCTAAGAATTAAGTCTATTGTCAGAGACGCAAACAAGCTTATTCAATGTATTTGCATCTTTACACAGACTGATTCTCCACGGTCTATAATTCAGAATTCGGTTCTCTTTCTGTTACATGAGTGTTTCTAAAGCTATGTGTATAGGCTTATATCTTGTTGGTTGCTGTTTCTCCAACTGTTTTCCATGACATTGCTTGTCCCTGAATGCAGACACCCAATAAATTTCATCTGGATTTCAAATCTAAGGGGCTGCTCTAGGTGATTATTTTACATTTCTTTTGAAGAGAGTGATAGTGTTGTTTGGTAGTTCTCATATTTGACAAATATTAACAAGTTATTTCCTGCCAATTTGATGACAGTGACTCAAGCCTCGGGATATATATGATACAACCATCGCTCTTCAAAGCTGAATTAATTTAGAGAAAAATCATGTCTTTAGTTGGATCTGCAGAGCTCTCTGCCAGAGCATACGGAAATAATAAGCTGTACTCACTGAAGGGGAGCAATGACAACTCTGGTTTGTCTGCCCAAATATTCGGGCCTGATAAACGGCAGAACATGTATATGACCGATTCTTACTCTTGTGAGAGTTATGAGAAGTTCTTCCTTGATTCCCCAACAGAAGAAATAATACAACCATCAAGTTCTGACATTTCAGGGAACTCAGCTCATCCACAAGGGGCATCTTCCTACCAGCCAAGAAAGAGTTCAGGTTCAACCATGTTCCCTCAAGATCCCTACAATGCTTCTTTCAATTTGACCACACCCTGCGATGTCTATCCATTCATTTCCGAGTCAGATTACTTGGACATTGAGAGCCCATATCAACTAGATTATGATGAATATAAGATGAAGTTAAAGCTTCAGGAACTAGAGAGAGCACTTCTAGAGGACAATGAAGAGGATGAGGAGGATGGCATGTTTGGAAATAGTCAAAGCATGGAAATGGATGCAGAGTGGTCCGATCCAATCCAAAATGGGATGCTCCATGATTCTCCCAAGGAGTCATCATCTTCAGATTCTAACCTAAGTAGCTTCAGCAGTAATAAAGAAGTATCACAGTTATCACCTCGGACTCCCAGGCGACTGCTTTTTGAATGTGCTAACGCAATCTCGGAGGGAAACATTGAGAAAGCATCGGCATTAATAAATGAGCTCCGTCAATTGGTCTCGATTCAAGGAGATCCTCCCCAGAGGATTGCAGCCTACATGGTGGAAGGACTTGCAGCTCATATGGCTGAATCTGGAATATATCTCTATAAAGCTCTGAAATGCAAGGAGCCTCCTTCTGATGATAGGCTTGCAGCTATGCAGATCCTTTTTGAGATTTGCCCTTGTTTTAAATTTGGGTTTATGGCAGCAAATGGTGCAATGATCGAAGCATTTAAAGGTGAAAGGAGAGTTCATATAATAGATTTCGACATAAACCAAGGGAGTCAATACATAACACTGATACAAACACTCGCCAACCAGCCAGGTAAGCTGCCAAACTTGAGGTTAACCGGGGTTGATGACCCCGAGTCAGTTCAACGACCTGTTGGTGGCCTGAGGAACATTGGGCAAAGGCTTGAAAAGCTAGCAGAAGCACTTAAGGTCCCGTTTGAGTTTCATGCGGTGGCCTCCAAGACTTCAGTTGTTAGTCCATCCATGCTGAACTGCAAGCCTGGGGAAGCACTTGTAGTGAATTTTGCTTTCCAACTCCATCACATGCCTGATGAGAGTGTTTCAACAGTAAATGAGCGAGACCAGCTTCTTCGGATGGCTAAGAGCTTGAATCCAAAACTGGTAACTGTTGTCGAGCAAGATGTGAATACTAATACTGCCCCCTTTTTCCCGAGATTTACTGAAGCTTACAACTATTACTCTGCCGTGTTCGATTCTCTTGATGCAACTCTCCCTCGAGAAAGCCAGGACAGGCTGAATGTTGAGAAACAGTGTCTGGCGCGGGACATAGTAAACATTGTAGCATGTGAGGGAGAGGAAAGGATTGAGAGGTATGAGGTTGCCGGGAAATGGAGGGCAAGGATGAAGATGGCAGGCTTCACTTCGTGTTCAATCAGTCCTAGCGTGGTTGATTTGATTCGGAAACTCATAAAGCAGTATAGCGATAGATACATGTTGAAGGAGGAAGTGGGTGCACTTCATTTTGGGTGGGAAGAAAAAAGTTTGGTTTTTGCTTCAGCATGGAAGTAATAGCTACCATTTCGTTACTGGTTCAGCTGTGGCACTCGAGCATTAGAGTATATAGAATGTTTGTGTAGGTTTCCTGTGCCAATAGTTTTGTGTGATAAATCTGCATACTGATATGTGATCTTATTAGCCGCAATGACTTGCGATTGTTGTGTAAAGTTCTTTTCCAGAAGTGATGTCGTAGGTTATCTAACATTATCCACTTCTCTTTAACTCCATGCTTTGCTTACCTGTCTTCGTTTTAATGTTTGCTTAATCAGCTAGCAAATCTCCCTGGTGTCCTTCTCACGTTCAGATTTCTCTTAAGACATTCTCAGGGTTCTTTGCTTCGAAAATCTCCATATCCCGAAATCTTGTCTTTCTATCAAAATCCGGCACCCAACGCCCACCCTCTACCACCACCAGGATGGAAAGGAGAAGGTGAAATTATAAAGATTTAAAGGCAAGTGTGGCCGCGAAACTGCTACACTGTTGGGGTCCAATTTGATTTTATATATATATATATAAACGACAGGTTTGAGCTCAACATTTTGAAGAGGAAGGGGGACACTAGTGAAAGCTGAGACTGTAGCTTGTCAGCGACGCGATTTGCATTAGATTTAGCAAGTGAAGCAAGAGGATCCTTGGCTGGCTCTATACCTTGCACAGTAATTCTTTATTCCCCTGCCGGAAAACGTCCTCATAGCAATGGTCCTGTTTTTCTGAGAGTGCATTAAAAGGATACTGACAAATAACCATCGCCAAACCGGCCCAACTCTCATCTCAGTCTTGTTCTTTTATCTTGGATTAATAAGAAAAGGATGGCCGGCTGGCTCGAGGGGTAAGGGACGCGTATAGCGACGAACCAAAGCTCATTGAATTCTTCCGTGCATTTTGAAAACTAGATTATACAAGAAATAAATCAATAATTTTACACAATTTCCTTACTATTCAATGAATGATGACACAACATTAATGCTCACTAACTTTTTTTGGACCAAAATTGTGAAAAGCTTGATACAAAAGTAAACACCAGACTGGCATATCCTCAGTTCTTCACACCCACAAAACATAACGCTACTTCAGCTTGAGCCTGGAGCTCTTCCAAGACCTTGACAATCTTCTCACGAGATATTGCAGTTTCTTTCTGCTCTGCGAGCATTTTCCTTACCCTTCATCCATGCAAATCAATAGGAGAAAGAACAGTTACGATAACGCAACAAATTGAAGATTCAAGATGAAAGGTTGAACAACTAATAAGGTACTGCTTCATCATGTGCCTACACAGATTTATGGGGTTCACATAGGTGTTTAGAAACAGGCTGTGTCACATACACTTCAAACAAACCAATGAATAATCAAATTAGTGTAGACTTGAAACAGCTTCTGTTTTCCCTGATAAAAGTACTAGAACAGACATTCCAAGTGAGAAATTAAAGTCAATACGAAGCGAGCTGCGAGAAGGATATTAGACCAGAGCCCATAACTTCAAGTCGCTATTGTAAACATACAAATGTAATATTAAGAAAAGGAATCCCATGATTCCCATCATATGGAAGCCAGAGCTTAATGCAAGAGGTGGGTGCATTACCATACTCATTCCATGTCCAAGTTTATACTATCACAGGTCATTAAAACAAAGAAAGTTGCAGAGTGTACGATGTGTTTGAGATAAAATATGTAGGGCAATAACCTATCGGCATGCCCACTCACTAGAATATACTCATCAAACATGTTTGGGAGTTTATGATCATTCTTCAAAGTCCAATAATTGTCATATTCCAACAGAGCCAGATCATGGTTAATGGATTTTTCCTTTGATAAAAAGAGAGCAAAACCATGCTCATCCTAATTACTCTAACCATTTTTTAGGGTGGTGTGGAGGCAGCATAAAAGGAGGGCATTTACTGGATAGGAATTACCTATCCATGTTATCCTTCATAGGAAACAGTATTTGATTAATGCTCCTTGTGTTATGGATTATGTGTCAGTTTTCTATATGAATGCACCCCCTTTATGCTCTTGTATATAGTTTTTTGCTTGCAGAAACTACATACTTTCAAAGTCTGTCTTTCAAAATATGAGGATTAAATTACTATCAGATGAACTATTATTGCATGGTTGCTTTTCAGTTTTCTTTATTCAATATTTAAAGCATGAAATTAAGTGATTCTGATAGCAAACAAAGAAACATGGCATAGTAAATGAAACAAAATGTTCTACAACACGTTAAAAACACATACCTATTCACTATTGCTGTATCTCCATGTCCAGTGCAAATTATGAGCATGGTATTAGTCGGTAGCGTGGAGTAGAGGCAACGAACCCTAGCATCCATCTGAGTAAGAATTTCCTTTAGTTGGGGTGTCATACTGCATTTCATGCCTTTTGTGTTGGTTGACTTCTTTTCACATGTAAGTAATGATATCATCTCTGCAAGTTTTCCATTTAACTTCCCTTCATCCTCTGCTTGTTTCTTGAAATAGGAATTCAACTCTGAAAATTGGGTCCAGACAAAGTGTACTCCATCATTCTTAACCTACAACCACCACTATTCAAATAAGCATACAATCACTGATCAAAGAATAAACAAAAAAATTCAGAGCCAATTCCAAATATACCTACCTCCTTTCTAGCTTTCAAAAGTGCTTCCTCATCGGAAGACACAGGAAATGAATGGGATGAACCAGATGTGTACCGCTTTACTATGGAAATATCATCAATGAATGAGGAGGTTTTACCACACTCACTCAAAACTGTAAGGAGCTTTCTCCGCACAAATGATGGGGGAGACCCAAAATCAGGTCCTAACAGAAGAGCCAGAAGAATAGAATATAGATAAGCATTTAGAAATGCATTTATACAGCACAGAACAATGCAGTGAACTACAAAAGCAAATGCTAGTCACAACTTCACTTGCCATTTCTTATCTTTAATAGTGCCAGTTCCATAGTAGCTCTTGCATCTTCAATGCTGTCATGCCCAGCCCCTGATTGCTGTATCTCCTGAGAAAGAAATCTCTTTGAAAGAACTCGAAGAGCAGTTTTATAATTTCCACCCCGGGGATGTTTGTACAATAGTGCAGTATCAATCACCACTTCATGAGAGATCTTTAGAGCTAACAAATCATTCTCCAGGGAATGCCCAACCAGGATGGTCTCTTTGTAAACCAGCTTTAGAAAGTCTTCCTGAATACAGGAAGCAACTGTAAAGAAATGAGAAAATGATATCTTAAAAAAGAAATCGGTCATTAAATCAACATTACACTACCAGTAGAAACTGCATCAAAATGGAAAAAAAGAGAGTTGATTGGAGCAACAAACCTGAATGTCTTTAAGACTTGTGGTTACCCCATTCAACATCTCATATGTAATCCCACTAAACCTGAAAAATGAAGTGTTAGTAAATTAAAAATATTAGTCAATTTTTCAGGAGAGAGACAGAGACAGAGACAAGTGAGTTCCAGACGCACTCTCCATAATCCAGGTTGGGGAGAATCATTTCTTCAACAGAATTTCCAACCAACCAAACAAAGGGGATGGGAAAGCATAGTATTTAATATATAGAATCTGTTGAGAAAAAGGAAAGAAAGCACCAACTGAATCTAGAAATTGAAGTTGATCAGCATAATTATAATCATGCTGACAAAATTATCATTTACATTTTACAAGTAATTCTAGTTTTTGTGAGTCAATCAGAGGTTCAGACCATAGGAGGACACATATCCCCACAAACACCGCAAGAAAAACCTCTAAACTCCTAATCACCATCATGAAGAAAATAAAACTGCATATCAAAAACCAAAAAGGTTGGCGTTCCATCAACAGGTTTAACAAACTATTGAAAAAGAATTACCTGGTATTGTAATCAACAATATCATTTGAGGGTTTAACCAATTTATCCAACACCACCTGCAAAAGGCCAATCAAGGTTAAAAAAAATCCATACAACTAATAACTAAATTCACGATCCCAGCAGCAAAGTAGAAAGTTATATGAGAAATAATAAAGATTCAATATACCTAGGTATGACCAAAAGGGAATATTTCCTTCTCCCTTTTCTTTTTATGAATAGAAGGGCAGTGTATTTCAATGCAAAAAAAAAAAAAAAACCATTCTTGCATGATTTCAGAGCCCATGAATTTCAACAGTTATTTTAAACCATTCCAGTAGTCATTTGCAGAGAATGGGATACGAAACTGACCTGCTTAGCCAACTCATGTTGGCACGCAGCTTGCATGCCCCCATGCATGTTGGACTATGACAACTACCATAATGGTAAAATAACACTAGATGCAAGAGGTAATGAAAAGAACAGTACAGACTATAGACATCTGATGAACCAACTAGAAGATGAATCAAGGTTTTCTGATAAATCAAATAATAGTTAGAAAAGAGTTGTTTGATATAAAAATAAATACTTGATATGGAAATGCCAAAAAAAATATCATCTTAAGAGTTTAATTTATGTTAAGTAACCCAAGCACACTGGTATACACACAAATGGCAAATAATTACCTTTCAGTACAAATTCTACTGCAGTTACCACTACCAACAAAAAATGCCTTTCCAAGACAGCAAACAAACAAAAAATTGTAAGGCATACCTGTCCTTCAATATCCACCAGGGTTACTCTTGTTAGCTCAAAACCCTCGTTTGTGATACACTATCAAAAGAGAACAGAAGAAAACAGAAGAGACCAAGTCAATAAGAGTGCATCATAAACTATCTGCTAAACCCTGCGCCATTATGATCCAAATAGTACAAACAAAGCACCTGAGACAATTTCATCCATTGAATTGACACACATTCCTTCCTGTCACCATTTTATTAGTTAACAAAACATTTTTAGCTGCTGTTTAAGTAGACATGCTCATGAATTTAAAGAAACAACTTTGAACATACAGACAACATTGCTTTCTAAATTTGAATTTAGATGCTGCATTGCCAAAGGTGGTGCCACTTCCACCCATAAAGATCATTCTGTTTGTATATGTGAAGAAAAAGAGACTGTTCAACACATCTTTGGTAGCTTAGTTTTCATTTATTTATTTCAATGCTGGACTTCCCTAATATAATTATATAGGAACATGCCTATCTTAACCAAACGTTTTATGGACAAAACCCAGACTGAAATTTTCATGATGTCGTCTCTCCCACAGTAACTCATTTGACTTCTAATTGCCCTTTCCTTTTTCTTTTTGTAAGACAAATAAAACCAAGAGTAGCCTTTGAGTAAATATAAAAGAAGGGGAAAAAAAGGCAACTGTTGAAATGGTAGCAAAAGTGGAAGCATGACGATGACATTATAGCATAACAGTTAACACTCCAAAACAATATTCCCTGCCCAAAAAATATCACAGCTGGCCCTAAATTTCCTATGGAAAAATAAGTTACTTAAAGCTCAAATTGACTCTAATAAGTACAACTGTCTTTAAGTAGGAAACTGACACTATATCACTGAATTCTTTCAAGCCACAAACTTTTAGACCGACTTAAACTCATTGAAGACTCACAATTCTTATTCTTACGGTTGAAAACATGATGTAAGCTTCAAAGCATGACAGACATCTTACCATTTCACAGTCAAGTGCCAGTATATCATAGGGACCAGAACCTGAAGGTGCAGAAACCGTAGAAACAAAACCTACACAATGAAATTCGCAAAAAGAGTCATGGAATAACAGAATGATTGGAGAAATGAGGCTGAAAAGATCATGAAAAAAAAAATAACAGTACAAGTGATCCATGTTACCTGGTTGATTGATGCAATATCCATTGTCTTCCAATTCTTTAGCTGTAAGTGTATAATATGATAGTGGGAAAGGTAAATCTTTCATGAGTCCTGCCGATGATATATTTCCCATGCTAGAATTGTTTCTTTCTGCATAATGATAATTGTTAGTTGCCTTGACATAGAATGGAAAATGATAACAGGACTATCAAGTTTACAATTAAAGGAAAATTTCACGTTGCATACACCATCTACAAATTCATTGTTCACATAGAAACTGATGGAGAGCTTATAGAGGCTTGAACACCCTATTTTTACATAGGTTAAGTATTATCAATATTCTATTGATATTGAGGTGGGGTTTATTGTTTTCAAAAGGGGCTTGGGCATTCTCTTAAGCTCTACAGGCAAGGCAAGGTGAGGCCACAACGCTCAGGAAATGAATTTCAATGAAGTTTTGCCTAGGCCAAGCACTTGGTAAGTGGGTACCAGGCATTAAAGCCAATGCCTGCTTGAGATACATCTTTTCAAAAGCAATTCATTGACAAAAGAAATATTTCAAAAAAAAAATCAAAATCAATTATATTTAATTCTAACAAATATAAAATAATTAGGGTTCTTGAAGATAACAAACAGATCAAAGGGTAAGATTGAAGATTAGGGCTTGTAGGGACTTACAGTTTGTGGGTTGAGGAAGAAAGAGAGCAAATATGTGACGAAGAGATTGAAGATGGAAGAAGAAAGAGAGGTAAAAAAAACAAAGAGAAACAAACCACAGAGGAAGAGAAAGGAAGGTTTTTTATTTTATTTATCTATATATTTATTTGAGAGAGGGAAAGCAAGGCCGTCATTTAAATATTATCGTTTTCCACTTCATGCCCTTGGATTCTACTTCATTTGCCCACTCTCTCCTGGTTTGGGTATCCTGATGTGGCATTGTAGATGATCGTCAAGTGGACCAATTTGAAATCTCATTATTGAGAGAGATTTGGTTCTCTTTGGATGGTAGATTTTGTGTCCTTGTGGAGTAGATCCCACAATTACTCGTTTTGAATCAACAACTCATACTAGGTTTAAAGGTAAACCTCGGTTTAATCCCTAAAATTACCTCGTTCTCAATTGAGTCATTAGCATTTTATTGATTTTTCTTCAAATAAAGTTTATTGTACATTGCATTTTATATTTTATTTTGTTTTTCTAATGATCTAATCTTAATTGGGAAGATAAATATTATATATTTATAGCATATCCTAGGTTCATTCAGGCATGTGCCTAGGCACCTTTCGCCTTTGACAAAAGAGTTGGTTTATAAGTTGAGCTGAATGGTATAGATTCATACAGTTGACCCTAACTATTTTGGGATTGAACCTTAGTTGTTTTTGTAAGAAATATCAATATTCAAAAGCACAAGTAGACAATCAAATTATTGAAGATTGTAGAATGCCTGATCTGATCATGAATAAGAAATTCAACTGACATAGCATAAAACATAAAATATCAGGTAGAAGGAATTGGGTTAACGGATCGAAAACCTTGTTCAGAAGTCAGGACAGATTTCCTTGAAACTGAATCAACTTCATTTCTCTTTCTTTTCATCTTGCATGTTAGAAGCGCATCTACTGTCTGCATTCCATCGGAAACACAGCTAGCATAGAAGAAGAAATAAAAGCCATCAGGTAGCTACAACAGAGCACAGTAACTAAGTAGTCTATCCACCAAAAAGAAAAAACCAAGAAGAAGAACAGGAACTAAAGAAAGAACAATCATCACCAACCTAAGAGATAAAAGTGGCATTGGGTTCCCACAGCACTCTTTAAAGCCAGCAAGCAACTTAGACTGTGAAATGTATAAAGCTGCATCCAGGCCAGGTACATAAAGCATAACCACTTTTGGAATCAGAGGTTTGTTCTGCAAAATGCAAATGTTATTTCCGTGATACAGAATTCAATAAGGATTCAAGGGAAGGCTATAATATCAGGCTCCTAAATGCAGTCCTAAATGCAGTCCTTTGAAATATATCAGGATAAGGCAAAGAAAGGGAACTCCACACAGTGTTCAGTCCCAAAGATAACACAGCATGAAAATCTACAGTGTCAGCTAAAGGTTCTCTAAGCAGACAACAAACTAGAATCCGGGACATAAATTATAAAGATTAAGGAGAAGCAGCATCCCACACTTTTCTATGAAGCAGATGGAGTAAGCCACCCAACACAACTAAAACATGCTCGAAAGAGCTGAAACTCCTTTTTGGTTTCACCATGAGACTCCAGTTACCAATATACTAACCGAGCTTGGTTTTTTATTTTTTTATTTCCTTTCTTAAAAAATAAATTGCAAAAGCGAGGGCATTTTCTCTACCTTGATAAACACCCAAGATGGCATGAATCCTTCAGAAAGCACCCAAGTTACAAGTCCTTGAACGTCCTGCATCAAAATAAAACTCAATTCACAACAGTTTCTAAACTTCTTTTCCAAAATTTACGAAATACATTAAAAATGGGACCTACTTGCAGATTCAAAGTTGAGCTCGTTTCTGGCGGCATCTTGTAAACAACTTCCGCTCTGGCCTGCAAACATAACAATAAATTCCGATCAACACAACATTCGGTACAATACTGTCCCAATTTAGAAGCAATGTGAAAAAACAAGCATACTATATGCAGATTATTTTTAAGCCCCTATGTTAGTTAGGGTTTCATAATGTCGCACAATACACAAAGATTTCACTCATGCTTGATCAGTGATTACTACGTTGGTTTTAGGCAGCTTAACTCCATAAACAGAACCTCAATTAATAAGATAACCATTTGGAGATTTCTTTAGCTGCTAATCCAAAAACTGAGCTTCAAACTTCTCTCATTTTCAGTATAGATTATAATTAAGAAAAAATGACACACACAACAAATAACTAGTAGTAGCAATTAGCAGGAATAATAATAATAATAATAATAATAATCACCACCACCACCACCACCACCACCACCATCATCATCTTGATTTTATATATAGACTAAACAAAGCTATAGATATAAGTAAATAAATAAGTAATCGAAAAGAGAAATAAGCAAGCACAAGAATATGTAAAATTACTAAAAGAAAAATAGAGAAAGTGATAATACATCTGGTCCATAGATATCGTAAAATTTATTCCCCTTGCTGCTGCTGCAATCGCTCGTTTTTTCCTCCTTAACCCCACTTTTACGCTCAGCGGAATCTCCCATTTTCTTTCCGTTTCTGTTTCTGTTTCTCTCTCTTCTTCCAAAAGCAAAAACACAACAATAGCAGAACAGAACGTTCGTTGCAAGAGACGTAGGAAAACCCTCGCACAAATTTGGGTTTATTGTTATGTTTAAATTATGTTGGGCTTGGGCTCCCTTTTTTAAGCGCTTATACTGGGCGGGCCTCCCAAATAAAAGAAAAGGGATGGAGGTCTCCTGGTCTAACAGTAAAACAGCAAAGAAACACACACACACACACACACACAAAAATCGAGAAGGTAGCAGACGGAATCCAGAGGCAAAGAGCGAGAAGTAGAGATGTCGGTGAAGTTGCAGCAGCCGGTAGGGCAAAAACGGCTGACGAACGTAGCAGTGGTCCGATTAAAGAAGCATGGTATGCGTTTCGAGATTGCTTGTTACAAGAACAAGGTCCTCTCTTGGCGCTCTGGCGTGTGAGTGTCTTTCTTCTTCATTTCAAATCTATTATTGTTGCTATTTGTAATACATAGTATGTTTATTTTTAGAATGAAAAGGTAATAATACGGTCTACCTATTTTTGGCAAAACAAAACAGAGAGAAAGATTTGGATGAAGTGCTGCAGTCCCACCACACAGTTTATTCAAATGTTTCCAAAGGAATTCTTGCAAAATCTTTAGATTTGAATAAAGCTTTTGGTCATGATGATCAGACCAGAATTTGCCTCGAGGTAAACATGAACGAATTTAGCTAGCAAATTTTGTCTTATTTATGATTGGAAATGAATTAATCGGCTGCCCACGGTTGTTTTATTATGATTGTTATTAGATATTGGAGAAAGGGGAGCTTCAGGTGGCCGGGAAAGAGAGGGAATCTCAGTTGTCTAGTCAGTTTCGGGATATCGCAACTATTGTTATGCAGAAAACTATTAATCCCGAAACCCAACGTCCTTACACTATCAGTATGATTGAGAGATTGATGCATGAAACTCACTTTGCTGTTGAACCGCATAACAGCTCTAAGAAGCAGGTGATATGGTGGCTTTTTAACTGTTAAAAAAATATTGTGATGTTTGTTGGATTTGGTATAGCATGTGTAATCTTCTTGCTACTTGTGTATTTTGCTCAGGCGCTAGATGTTATTCGTGAGCTTCAAAAGCATTTTCCAATCAAGCGGTCTCCAATGAGACTTGGGCTTACTGTTAGTGGACAGAATTTTTCTACTCTATTGGAAAAGCTTGGTGCCTGGGATGCTAATGTTGTTTCGAAAGATGAATCTGGAAGTCGTCAATCTATTGTAAGTTTCACTCATTCCTTGGTAGTGTGAAATTTTCATCTACACGTTACCTCTCCCTGGGTTAACTTTTCTTCTCTCTTTTTTTTCCGTAGCAGCTTTTATAATGTGTTGGCAACAAATGGTTTAGTGGCTTTGTTTCTTGCTTTCATCTTTCATAAAAGTGCTGGTTTCATGTGTCACCAGTGGACTAGTATACACTACAACATTTTGAATAAGTTAGGGACCAAGCTTTCAAGGCTGTAATCTATTTCTAAAATTCTACTTAGGCTAGTTGTTGTTGATCATAGCTCACTGAAGTGGAGGAAAGCTACAGCTTCATAACCCATTGCATTACTAGGTGGTTGACACCCATTGTGTGTCCCGGGTGTCATCCCTGCAATGGCAACATTACCTACCTATGAAAACAAGTACAACTAGAGTAATGTCGTAAACAATTTACGAACTCATCTTTTCAAGTTAACAGGTTTAGCTGGATTTTTCTAATGTCATAGCTGCCCCTTTGAGAATACCCAACAAAACCAGACAGTTACATTTCTCTCATATGTCATATTTGTGACATAAAAAAAGAAGAAGAAGAAGAAGAAGAGAGGAGAATCACCATGTCAAGAGGTCCACCTAAGAAAATCATATTGGAACTACTAGAAGAGAAGAGAATCAATGCATTCCCCCACCCCCCCTCCTCAAAACAAAAAAAATCTAGTAGTTCCAATATGATTCTTAGGTGGACCTCTTGACATAGTGATTCTTTTCTTCTTTTATTTTTTTGTCTATTCTTAAGTTTTAAGTATCTTCTCAAGTGTATGTTGAAATCTGCACATGTTTTGGGTATGAGTTTTTATTGAATTTTCTGCAGATTTGTGAAATGGACCCAGGTTTCTTCAGGGATTGCGATGCCTTGGTGAGGAATCTGCAGGGCAGGCTGGAAATTCTTGCGGTGTCTGTTCATTTTGAGGAGGACACCCATGTAGATGACTATGATGACTATGAAGATGTGCCCTCAGCCCTACCCAAGGAATCTACTGATTCTGCTGTACAACTGAGTGAGAAAATCCAAAAGCAGACTCTCTCTGATGAAAAGAAAGCTGGGGCGGAGGTAAAGCAAAACAAGTGCAGCACGTGCAATGTGTTTGTTGGGGATGCAAAGCAGTTCAGGGATCACTTCAAGAGCGACTGGCACAAACATAATTTGAAGCGCAAGACCAAGCAGCTGCCTCCTCTTACTTCAGAAGAGTGTTTGGGTGACATGGACATGAATGACTCGAACACAGATATAAAAGAATACTCGTTTTGAGATTGGACCGATCATCATATGATTGTTGTCTGTATGTAGTTTTGCATTAGCATTTTGTATATTTTTGGGGCTATCTTCAATGAATCTCACTTGAGTTGGATTTTACAAGTTAATAATGAGGATTTTTGCCCCCCAAAAAAAGATTAAGAACACATAATCTTTGTTGAGTGATGCAGATTCCAGTGTTTTGTGGGACCGTAATGCAGTTTGCTGACCAGCAGGTTTCTCACTGGTTCTTCGTTGCTCTATGTGTGGATTGAACCTATTGAATTGTGAAGATGTGAACCAGTTTGGTTTTGCCTGAGAATACCCGAGTAAGTTTTGCCTCTCATAATTCTTAAAGAAATTCTAATATGGAAATGACACCATGGTTCTTTGCATAACATACTTATTTGAAGGAATGACAGGAATATGTGGCTTAAGTGGCACCGCATCAAGAGAGGTGCAGGCATGGTATCGAGGCTTATATATTTTATTTTTGCTAGATAATTAGCAATTCCACAGGCTGACAAACTGGATCTTTATATGCCCCATTTATTGGTCGCAAGTTTGAGCCTGTTAATATATCTGTTCGGTACACATTGCTTGGGGTGTTTCCGGATCTTAGAACTTGGATCTTATGATCTCTTATTAAGCTATCTTGAAAACACTAACCATGAGGCGCACGCCACGCCACGGCTTTACAATCTTTTTTTTTTAAAAAAAATCAAGGTAAAAAAAAACAAAATTAAAAAGAAAAAAAACTTAAAAGGATGAAATTGTAAAATATAAAACTATGTTTACAAATTATTTTAAATAAAATAAATAACAATTAAAAGAATATTGGGATGAAATTAAAAAAAAAATTCTAATTTTTTAAATTATTTTAAAATAAAAAAAAATAATAAGCTTGCTTTGAAAATTTAGAAGATCAACGTAAAAATTAAAGATAAGAGAGGGGGGAAAATATCGTCAGCATTAAACCAGAAACAAATAAATCACATGTATTGTCCAAGCATGGAGAGGCAATCGAGATGATTCGGTTGTCTCCCTACAAGCAAGCTTTTAGCCACCAAACAACATTGTACACGCTGTCTAAAACCTGTTGCAACTATTCACACACCCCCCAACCTTTTTTCAATAATTGTTTTTTAACCAAATGATCTTATCACCCCTATGCTCAAGTAAACAATTTTTTTTTAATTGTAAGAGAAATGAAGTACTTCCACTGAAACTCCAAAAAAAAAAAACATTAGTGTTAGTTTTTTTTTTTAGCCAATGTTAAATTAGTAATTATATTGTTCTTAAAAAATAGAAAAAGATAAATTTAACCTAATTAATTTAATAACAATTAATGAATCTAAAAAATAATAATAATAATACCCTTATTAACTAGGCCATGGATTTTTAGAATGAGAGGCAAAATGATAAAATTAAATTAAAATGTTTCAATCGACGCTGTTTTGTCTTGGTGAATACATTGAGATATTTTTTTAAGCTTCGTTTGTTTGCTGGAAAGTGATTTTCTTAGAAAGTAAATTCTTGGAAAGTAAATTATTTTTCGATATTTGGTAGTCTTATTAAAAATGAACTGGAAAATATTTTCCAGTGTTTGGTTATGTTATGGAAAATGAACTAGAAAACACTTTATTAATGAATTAATTTTTTTTCAAGTTTATTTAATATATATAAAATATTTAATATAAATATTTAATCACTTACAATAAAAGAATGAAATCTAAAAAGTATAATGATGAATTTTTTTATTGTATCCTATATTCATATATAGCTTATTTTATAAACTATAACTATGTCATATCATATTATAGAGAAATAACCTTGTGAAATATTTCTCAAGTAAAACCTAATAATATATTTTTTTCAATTTTAAAAGCTTAAAATAAGTTTTTTTTCATATGAAGAAAGCCAAATTAGTTTATGGTAAGAGTTAGATATTTGAGTTTTTTTTTTTTTTTTGTATGAAGAATTTTTTAAAAGATAAATAGATACAAAAATATTTTGATGGGTTTTTTGGATAAATATTTTTTTTTACGGGTATAGGCAATTATCCCTCTAATATCCCTTTAATATATATCAAATAAGCATCAAGAAATAAATATAAATATTTAACATCAAACATAGTCATGCATAAATATTAAGTTTAAATGTCATATACATACATATTAGTTCAAATTAACAAACATAAACATGCTAAACCGAATTAAACAAATAAACATACTTGTCAAATAACAAACATAGTCTGAACCCAAATTTTGAACATAGTCAAATCATCTTAGCAAGCAGCATATAGAAGTGTTGGTTCACAAAATTCTGAACCTAATTTTTTCTCAAATTAGCATTTTTTGCCATGAATGCTTTTGCCAACATTTCATTTTGGACCAAGTGATCAAATACATCCCTATGAGTGATCTCATCAAAGCCTTCAATTTTCATCACTTCTGTATACAGCGCGTTAACATCAAATTGATTTTTGCTAAGGCTTTGAATTGCAAATGCTACATCTCCAATCTGTTTAGACAACTTTTCAACACCATCATCTTCATACAAGCGATTTCTCTTTCTATGTTGCCTCTTTTATATACTAGAGGAAGATGTCTCTTTTTTTTTTAAGTTTCTTCATGTTCCCCTTCATTTTCAACTGAAATTGATTGCTCTTCAGTATTATTTTCCAAGGTGACATCAGCATATGATTTGGCATAATTTCCGGTTTCCATGTCTTTTCTAACAACAATTGTCATTGCCTCATACATATCAAGTTTTTTGTTGAGATACTTGTCATAATTGGGATGTGTTTGGTCATAAAGTTTAGAATATGCAAATTTTTAGTTCATTGTATAACATTTTAGAAACAAAAGTAAATATAAAAATTACAAAGAGTATAAATATTCATCATATACATCTTTCAAAACTGTAATCATCTTCAAACAATCATCCCAGCCAAAACCATTTTTATTTTTAAGTTTGGTTATTATTCCCCATTCTTTTTTCACAGTCTTGAGATGATTGTCCACATGCTTAGGCTCGCATTGCACGTTGAACTTTTGACTAATTTTTGTAGCCACCTTAACAAAAGATTCTACTTTAAAGGTGGAAGAAGGTTTGCTTCCTTTAAGTGCATCCTCAGCTAATATCTCAAGTAACATATGAGGCATAGGCTTAGACCATGTGAAGTGCTTGCCCTTGCATTTTTCATTCTGTGTGAAACTCATTTCTACAAAAAAAATTACAAATTTATACAAAATAAAATCATATAATATTTAGATTTAATAAATTTCATATAAAAACTACAATTAATATTTAAAAGAGAATACATAAAATACATAAGAAATTATAATAAAGTCAACATCTACTCAAAATACATAACAAAGATAATACAAACTCAAGCAAGACATCATAAAAACAAACACATATAATTAACACTCAATTACTAGTTTGTTTGAGTGTTATAATCATTCCACATGATTGATGCAATCATTTCTCTTTTTGTTATCCACTCCCTATTCTCTTCCCTTTCCTTCCGTTGACTAAATTAATTGTTCGTCTAATTGGTTCACTTTTCGAACATATTTCTTCCATAAGAAAGTCATAAGGATCAACTCTCATTATGTGATTATGAATAATACAACATGCAAGCACAACATCTACTTGTGTTTTATAATACCAAAAAGATTTTCCATCAATTGATCTAAAACGACTCTTCAAAATATCAAACTCTCGCTCAATAGCAGTTCTCAATGAAGAGTGTCGAAGATTAAATAGCTCCTTTTCATTTTCTGGTGAATGTTATGTAAACTCATTCAAGTGATATCGAACTCCATGAAGAGGAGAAATGATTCCTTTCAAATATCGTAACCAGCATCACCAAGATAATATTTCCCTACAAATTAAAAAAAAAAACCTATTACTATCTTTATCTAATAAGACATTTTATATGTTTATTGCATATAATACATACTTTATTATATATCTTCTGGAATTTTTAGACCACTAGGTCTTGATAATGCATCATCTAAAACCCGTGAATCATGTGCACTTCCTTCCCAGCCAGCTAAAACACATATAAACTTCAAATCAAAAGTTATAGCTGCTAAAACATTTTGTGTTGTTCCTTCTTTTCGACCTCGAAACTTTCTTTGAATCTCAACAGGAACATTTGCAGGAACATAGGTACCATCAATTGCTACCACACAATCCTATATAAACATGAAAAAATAATTTATAACCTTTTCTTCTAGATGTAATTAATTAATGTATAAAAATATTAGTATTGTTCTCATACCTTAAAATAAGGATAGAATTAGCTGGAACTATATCATCTAGATCTTTAATAAGGTGTTTGTATAACTTAAAAACTGCTTTTAAAACAATTCTAAAGTAATGATGGATAGTTTCAATAGACCTATAGTATATACCACTAATAAAACGAAATCTTTGGTTTTGGCCTATAATTTGTAAGACTACAATTACTTGCTCCCTAATAGACACATTTTGAGTTGATCGTAATAGGTCACGACTTGTAAGAACATCACATAATCTATATAAGACAGCAGGTTTCATACGAATTCGTTCAACGCAATATCTATCACCTCGATTCAAAATGCTGTCAATATAGAATTCTTGTTGAGCAATTGCATTTATACGTGGTTCTTTTGGTATATAAATTCTATTTTTTTCTTGTTTAATAGTAGCTATCACAGTTACAGCTGCTCTCATACATGCTGCATGAATTATCTTACTATTCATAACATGAAAGTGAAGTTTTCTTATAACAAAACCTAAAAATTTAGGGAAATAAATATTAAAAAAACATATAAAATACTTACACAATCAATACAATAAATTATGCTGAAAGAAACTGACAATGTATAATAGCTATGGCAATGATATCTGATTCCCTAAACAAACAAGGTCTTAAAATATATTATTTAAGACCATAAAATTCAATTTCTCGATGATAAAACCGTTTTGAAAATTATACAATTCATAAGTTCACAGCGATCAATAGACATTGCGCAATGAAATCCATATAATTACCGGCACAGTCCCATAAATTTATCCATATGTAACAAATATAATCAAACACTAATCATGAATTAATCAAAGCAAAATAAAACAAGCACATTTATAAATATAGCAAAATAAAGCAATAATTATGGCAAAAATCATGCTTTTTAGATGTTATCCACATTTTTATGTTTAGGTTCTGTTATCTAATTCCCCTTATTAAACTTCATCTCGGTCTCGGTCGGTTCCCTTCTAATAACATGTTCTCTGTTCCCTATCGGTTTCTCTCATTCCCCTATTCCCTCTCGGTTTCTCTCATTCCCTTGTTCTCATTCCCCTGTTCCCTGTCGGTTTCCTCCTGTTCCCTCTCGGTTTCTCTCATTCCCCTGTTCCCTATCGGTTTCCCCATGTTCCCTCTAGGTTTCTCTCGCCATTTATTCTCTCTCGCCATTCCCCTGTTCTTTCTCTAATTCCTTAACTTCCTCTCTCTGTGCACAAAGAAGCAGGACAAAGATCAAAGATTCAAGGGGTAAGAGGGCTAGACCTCAAAGACCTGCTCCTCTTTCCTAGTTCTCTTCTCTCTCTCCCCCGGCTACTTGACTGATAACGCTGGGACTTGAAAAAAAAGAGATCAACGGTTGGTTTTCAACACATTCACTAATTCCCCCCCTTTACTTTGCCTCTCTCTCTTTATGCTTCCACCCGGGCATAATTTGGGGCCGGATCCGGGGACGGGAAAACAGGGTAAGGACTGCTGTTTGCTGGGGAAGTTTGGGGATTTTGCTTTGATTAATTCACAGTAATATTCAGGGTACGGATTTTTCTTTAATTTGGTTTGTTTGGTTACAAACGTGAGCTGCCGAATGTGAGTGATGAAGAAGAAAACTATGTCATGGAAAAAATGCACTTTTTATGGCTTGCTTGATGAATTTGGTTTGTTTTAAACTAGCTGAATGTGACGAGATAAGATGAAGAAGAAAATTGTGTTATGGAAATGTTATGGAAAAAATATGACAGGTAGCATATTTATCATACAGAGAAACACATTTTTGTTCAGAACAAACACAACAAATTAAACAAGAACAAATGATTTATGTCATAATTCTTACAGACCTAAACGAAGAAGATAAAAACATAAAGGAAATAATGGAGGAAAAAAATACTTGAAATAAAAGTAATATGCTTCAATTGTTCTAGAGTTCCAAAGAAATGCTTCAATTGTTCCTGCTTCCAATTGTTTTCGAAAAGAGAGAGAGAAAGACCATGATTTGAGAAAATGTGTATAATGAAAGAAAGGAAAGTGTTTTCCTTTCCTTATCAAAAGGAAAACACTTTCCTCTGCTAAAGTTACTTTTTTGTTTTGACCGGAATTAACTTTTATTTGACTTAGTTTTCCGTATTGTTACCAAACATGAGAAAATGAGGAAAATGAATTCCAGAAATTTGTTTTCCTGGAAACAAACAAGGCATAAAAAATAATAAGAGAAAAGCAAATAACAATTATAAAAATGAGGACCAAAATTAATATAAAAAGTAAATTCTAAGGGATGAAATTGAAAAATAAATATTCAAAACAAAATATATACAGCAATCAAAAGTTTGAGGATCAAATTTGATATAATCAACAAATAGTATGACATTTCTAAATTTTTCACAACTTCCGTAAAGTGTTTTCTGTCAAAATAAAAATAAAACACTTTTCTGGAAACCAAGCCAAATTTTTCTTTAACTGGAAAGTGTTTTTCGTTGACCGGAAAATATTTTCCGTTAACCAACTTTTCTAATAACAAATAAATATAGAAAAACTTGAAAAATGGCTTTTCAAAAACCACTTTTCCAGAAACAAACACATGCTTAATTAATGTGAGCTGCAATACTTCCATCACTTGCTTCCGCCATATGACACGTGTGATTGTCATTGTATCCTTGGTGATCATCATGCCACCGCAGAGGAATTGGTTTTCACCGTGGATAAAACCCATATTGTTCTGCAACACCGAAAGGATTATTATAGTACCCAAAAGCTAGGGAATATTTATTTTATTTATATCCACATGTATTTACAGGAAAGTCTTTGATTATCCGTCCTGTGGTACATTTTCTAAGCATCAACTTCTGTTGTGTATTATTTATAGGTAAAACATTTAGATATTTATAAATTATTTATTATATTTTAGATATTTAATGAGTATTTACTGTCTAATATTATTTATTAATTAATAAAAATAAAATAGTTAATATATATATATATATATGTGTGTGTGTGTTTTATGTTAATATTAAGATATGTATATGTTATATTATATTACAAAATTCTAATTATTTTGGGTAAGATTTGAGCAAATTTCAAGTGTAAAAAAATACATACTTCATAATTTATATGTTAAGATTAAATTGTCTTCTCTATTTTTTTTGCCAACCTATATCAAAGAGTCAAGACATTATTTAAAGATATATTTAAAAGTATAGTTGTAATTGTTTTTTAAAATATTTTTTACTTAGAAATGCATTAAAATAATTATTTTTTATTTTTTAAAAATATTTTTGATATCAACACATCAAAATAATTTGAAAACATAAAAAAAATATTAATTTAAAAAAAAATTAAATTTTTTAAAAAACATTTTTAAAACATTTAGCAGGCTGTCCGCTTGAAAGGCCAGAATGGGTTGGAAGAATTCACCATATTCCCGCCCCATCCATTCAAGTCAGGTATATGGAGTGCAAAAACAAGAGCTTTTGTATTCATGTTCGCTGGCATCCTTCAAACGCTTATTGGTTTTATTCTCCGAGGACTAACAAAAGCATCTGGCCAGATAAATATATGCTCCCCGTTTTCTGTCGAAGGAGCCTCAGACCAAATTCCTGCTAGCTCAGATGCAGATACCAGCATTAAAAAATGGCAGCTTCCATGAAAAGTGAGCTTGAACTCGGTGCTCTGGGCATTGATATGACTGCATCCTTTGCAGGCTGCAGAAAAAACTAACAATATTAATTTTGAATTCCTGGAATTATCTACTATTACTGTTAAAAAGAAGATAGGCTTCCGGGGTGCATGTTATATACCACGAGATCTTTCAAGCTCTTGAAAGTTGTAAGATGCTTCATCCCGTGAACTCCACATCAGAAAACTTGTTTTATAGGAATGAAATATGAAGCTGCCTGTTAGGGAAAGACAACAAATCTATGAGAACAAGAGAATGCATCCATCGGATTTTTTTTTTTTTTTTTTTGCGAGTGTGATCTTTTTCAGTTTCTTTGGAATGAACTTAGTTTATACGAAATATTCTAGCATAGAGGTCCTGAACGCAAATGAAAAGGAATTCTGCAGGGGCAATGATATCTAAGCATAGATAATACTACCGGAAGTTATCTTCCATGTTAGGTGAATAAAGGCTACGTCCACAAAATCGGCACTAGCAGTTTTTCTCGTGTCTTTGGTTTTGGATAAAAGGGTGATGTAACAGTTGTGCAGCTGTGGTTCGTACAGATGGATCCCTCTGCAGGCATAGTTTTACAAAACTCCGTTCATCTTCTGATCGGTAACTGGGGATTTCGGGATATTCTTAATTTGCTGTTTGAAATCTTAAATATTGCAGCTACCTAATGAAGAAAGAGAAGATAATAAGATTGGGTCCTAAACTCTTGGCTCAAGGGTAGGGCGTAGAGATACAGGCAGAAGTTAAATACGGTGATAAGTAAAAAAAAAAAACATAAAAATTTTAATTAGATAGGAAGGTTATACATATCATCTAAGTTCGCGGGTTTTATTTTTTTTAGAATAATAATTTTTTAATTCTTTTTTTAGAAGGTTTACAGAACTTTAAATAAGTTAGAAATCCTATCTCAACTAGAAAAGAAAATAAAAATCTAAAATTACAAAGAAAAGAAGCATTAAATCCAAAATTAACAAAGAAATAAAAAAAAACTGTCAAAATCAAGGCCTCAAGATGAGATTTTTAAAATCTAAATATTCAACAATTGGAATAAAGATTCCATAACTTCTTTAAGGAAAGTACTTCCAGAAACTTATGTAAAAATTTTAATGCGATGCAACAGTCGGATTAAAAGTTATAGTTATTTTGAGTCGTTATTTTTGATTTGGCACAACCAAACCTCTTAAGCCTAAATCTGTCCTACTAGTTCATAAATATATTTAATAGACCCTTTATATAATCTGTCTAGAACAGATCTTCATCTAGTTGTGACAAACAAAACCTTAAATAGGTTAGAAACCCTATCTTAACTAGGAAACAAAATAAAAATTCAAAATTACAAAGGAAAAAAAGTGTGAAATCCAAAATTAACAAGAAAAATAAAAAAAACTACCAAAATCAAGGCCTCAAAATGAGATTTTTAAAATCTAAAGATCTGATAGTCAAAATAACGATTCCATAACTACTCTAAGAAAAACAGCCTCCAGAAACTCATGTAAAAATTTAAGTACAATCCAACGGTCGGATCAAAAGTTATGGTCATTAGCACAACCAAACCTCTTAAGCCTAAATATGTCTTCCTAGTCCATAAATACATTTGACAGGCCCTTCACGTAATCTGTCTAGAACATATCATCATCTAGTTGTGGCTGATAGAACTTTAAATAAGTTAGAAACTCTACCTAAACTTGAAAACAAAATAAAAATCCAAAATTACAAAGGAAAGAAGTATGAAATCCGAAATTAACAAGGAAAATCACAAAAACTGCCAAAATCAAAGCCCTGAGATTAGATTTTTAAAATTTAAAGATATGACAATTGAAATAACAATTCCATAAATACTCTAAGGAAAACAACCTCCAGAAACTCATGTCAAAATTTAAACACGATTCAATTGTTGGATAAAAAATTATGGTTTTTTTGAGCTATTATTCTGATTTAACACAACTAAATAAATTTGTTTTATTAATTCATAAATATATTTGATAAGTTCTCTATATAATCTATTTAGAACAGATTTTTATCTAATTGTATCATACTCACACTAACCACTCAGAGTGACTTGTTTTCAGAAACACAAGTCACTTGTTATCAGAAACACAACTCCATCAAGAAGTATTGGACTTGTATACGGTATCATACCCCCTCGTACCGGGTCCATGGAGGTTTAGAAGTTGCCATCTCAAGAATTGTGCAGCCTAAGCTCGAGGTAATGGAACCTTCTGCTCTCATGTTAACAATCTCTGCAGAAGGCTGTACTCCATCTGCACCACTTATAGTATCACTAGCTCGCTGCAACTTTTGTTGCTGACAGCCTGACACCCTTTATATTCTTGCAATAGAGTAGTCAAACATCACCAAGCTTTTCCTTCTTGATAAATCAAAATCGGAGCTTTACTCCGGGAAATAATTCATGTCGCAAAATTGACACATCATGCTGTTAGCAACTTACAAGAGGAGCGCGTTTCTTTTAACTATTTGAGACAAAACCTTTTGAGTTTTCATTGTGATACAAATTTGTATTTTTAGAAGAAAATTAATAAATATATGGATAGGCAAGACTCAATCCAGATAATTCATAATTTTAAATTTTAACATAAACATAAAAATGATACTTGTCCAAATAAGTTTTTTCTTATTTTATAATACACTTTAAAAGAGAAATATTTTTTTGAAAATCTTCAATTATCTCACAACTAGATCATTTATCATGCTATATTGTGGGTTAGAT
>Ga0325410_1001068_pt1 | contig 29873 bp, 17 predicted proteins | sample PopdelMetagenome_16_FD_206182 | JGI IMG/M metagenome (GOLD analysis project Ga0325410, IMG submission 206182) | Populus deltoides microbial communities from Bellville, Georgia, United States - Xylem-PdIQD-R3 | ecosystem: Host-associated > Plants > Phyllosphere > Stem > Wood/Secondary xylem...
GGTGGTTTGCTGAATATACTAATTGCGTGTCCATAGATATTATTTTTAAAATATATATTAAAAAAATATTTTTAATATCATCATATTAAAATAATTCTAAAACACTAAAAAAATTTAATTTAAATTTTTTAAAAAAATATAATTCAACTATATTTCCAAAAATTTTTTTATTCGAGGAAACTCCACCCCCCGAAAAGCGCACTTTGTAGGCCTAGGTGAGTGAATAAAACCCCGACTATCTCAGACTTTTATAAGAGGTGCACGCTCTGACTCGAGACCTACTGTGCAGATCTCAAGCTATTTACCATTACACTACGTCTATTAGAGACTATATTTCCAAAACACAATCTACAAAAATTTATTAGCTTAACTAGTTGGATATAAAAAAAATTTAAACATTAAGCTGAAAAAATAAAAAATATTAAGATTAGTTTAACCCTTATTCAATATTAAATAAAAAATTTAATAAAAATTCTATACTAAATTAAAAAAACAAACTAAAATATATAATAAAAATAGTAAAAACTCTAAACTAGGTTCTTTAATTAATATTAAGCCAATTTGTAAAACTCGAAACTCAAATTATAATTATTATTTGGTTGATTTAATTTTATGATAAAAATATAAAAAATAATTTATCTTTGTTAAATATTAAAAAAATAAAATTAAATAAAAAAGTTATTCTAAATAATAAATTAAAAAAACAAAATAATTAAAAAAAAAAAAAGAAAAGTCCAGTCGTGTTCGACTGGAATGAACCAGAAAAAAACCAGGGGCGTGGGCACGAAGGAGGACCACACGCTTAGCTTCTTTTTTTTTTTTTTTTTTTGTATAAGGCACATTCCAAAAAGAAAACGATAGGCCATTTAAGTAAAATACTCGCTGTGGGGGATTCAAGCCCGTGAGTTTAGAAGCACCCCCACCCCACATTTACATTTGAGTTGCCACGTAATTTTGATCTAAAATAATTAGAACACGAATCCATGACTGCAGAAGCACCTCGCACTCTTGAGCTATCACAAAATTGCTAATCAAAGTTGCTTAGAATAATAATATATTGACAAGTTTTACTGTTCATATGAACGGTGAAACCGACTCTTTATTTTATTTAGTTGCTGGTATAATCATCAATTTTTTTTTGTGTGTTTATTACAATGGTTAAATGTGGTTCGAAACTATGGCCATCATTTTTTATTTGGTTCAGTTTTTATTTATAAAAATAACCAAATTGAAATTTTGTAAAATAAAAAAATTAAAACCGAAACCGGTTCAAACCGACCAGTTTCGTTTCTATTCGGTTCGATTATTTTATATTAAAAACTGAAACTCAACTGACCTATTTTGATTTTGTTCGGTTGGGTTTTGGTATGGTTCGGTTCGGTTATTTTATATTAAAAACCAAAAACTATATTGGTTTTTGGGGTTGTTTTTAGTCTTTCTAATGGGCTTGGTTTCGGTTTGATTCGGTTTTTTTTGTTTAATTTTTCAGTTTCAAACTTATGAAACCGAAACCGAAACCGAACCAAATATTTTTTAAAATATTCTAATCAGTTTTTTTCATGGTTTGGTTTTTTTGGTTATTTATTTTTGGTTTAATCGGGTTTTTTTCCCATCCCTATCCGAAATAAGAGGTTGATTAGATCATTATTTAAGGTGGGTTTCTAATTGAATTGAGTTAAACATTGATTTGATAAGATTCAATTAACCCAACTAGGTTTATAATAATCTCATCAAACTTAATCTATGATAGGCAAGGTCAACAATAAGGAAAGTAAAAATAATAACAAAACACTTTATTTTAAATAAAAATAATGGACTCAAATTAATCTAATAATTCATAAGTTGATTCGATAATTTGAAGACCTGAGCTTTTTTATAGGTCAATTTCGGATCAAATTTTACAATTGATGAATAAATTAGTTTCTTATATTATAGCATTGAATATTTGAATCTTGAGAATACTGTGTGATATTAATAACTTGTTTAAAGTTCTGTGTGTGTGTGTGTGTGTGTAAGATGACTTAATTGTTATTAAATAATGATAATGTCCCAAAAAATCCAAGTAGCTTAAGAATAAGACGTGTTAGATAATAAGTTAATCTCTTGGTTTTGGCAATCTAATCCATTCTCATTAGCCAAGATGGTTGATGGTTGATGGTTGATGAATGATACCTACAAAAGATCTTCTTTCATGAATTTTAAATTCTACGATGCTTAAGTAAATATTTTATGAGAGAAAAAAAAAGCAATGATATTTTAGAGAAAGACTCTGAAAATAAATATGCAATAGAGAATGGAGATTGAGAACCTTTTTCTTTTAAGGATCTCATGGGTCTTTATAGCTTATTATTTTTACCTTTTGGTCAAGATGAAAGCTAAAAGGCCATATTTTTTCTAATAACATTAAATCATCTATTATGTGTCAAAGAATGAAAATATCTCTAACTCATTAGAGAAAAAATATCTTTGACTCATCAAAGAAAAAATATCTTTCACTGATCAAAGAAAAAAATATCTCTGACTCATTAGAATCTCGTGGTCCAATTATAGAGCCTAACAAGATTCTTAGAGCCACATGTACTTAGGTTTGACAGTTGGTTGAGCCTGGGAATGCTAGGTCTGATAGCTCGTTAACCTTGTATATGTTTAGGCTCAATGCTTGGTTGAGCTCTAAAATGTCGGATCTAGCAACTTGTCAGACCCTTATATGTTTGGGCTTAGTGCTTGGGTGAACCCAAGGATGTTGGGTCTGACAACTCACCCGACTAATAAATATATTTGGACTAAACGCTTTGCTAAGTTTAAGAATATTAGGTCTAGCAACTCACGCAACTAATATACATTTAGGTTGAGCACTTGACTAAGCCAAAGATTGTTGGGTTTGATAGCTCACTAGACCCATATATGTTTGAACTTATGCTTGGTTGAGCCCAATAATGTTGAGTATGGTTGCTCATCAATCTTGTATATGTTTAGGCTTAACGCTTGGCTGAGCTAAAAAATACTAAGTCTAGCAACTCGCCCAATATATATATATATATATGTATATATATACATATATATATGTATATATATACATATATATATGTATGTATGTATGTTTGGGCTTAGTGTTTGATTGAGTCTAATGATGTTGAGTTATCACTCTTCCTCTAGTTTTTTTAAATGAGAATCTAGGTAAAAACAAACATGTTAGTCCATCAATAGCTCTTCAAATCTTTGAGTATTCAATACATAAAGATTTTGAAAGTATATCAATAGTAAATAGTCTTTTTACCTTCTCTATAAGATTTGTCTATCCCATATAGAACTATTAGGATTCTTGTGGTCATATGGCTCGTTTTTATAACCCTGGCCATGTATGCTCCCAACTTTTCTTTTACTTTTATTCTTTGTAACTCTTAAAAAATAATTTGATGAAAAATTCTTGAACCAATTTTGCTCTAATTTGAGAAGAAAATTGCCACCTTAGGTATTTTCCACTAGAAACTTCTTCTTCTTCTTCTTCTTTTTTTACTTTGAATAAAGAAACGGACCTGAAAAGAGTTAAATTTATCCCTATAAATAGGGATGTTATTGCTTCTAATGAGAAGTTCAGGTTCCAACCTGGAAGTAGAGAAAGCAATAGGGGGTAGTGGTCTATTATATTGGGCCCTAAAATTAGAAAGGATGAAGCCCCATCATCTACCACTGGTAGGGGGGAGAGTAACTTTCCTAATAAGAGAAGTCTTTCTCTCATCATTGCTAGTGAACCTCAAGGGAAATGAATGTTACCTCAAGCCCTTGAGAATAATGCCCCGAGCACTCTAAGTGTAAAAGATATTGAATTCATTAATGTTTAGCAAGTAGAAGAGTACACAACTCAAATGTCTATTGTTATAACCCAATTTTAGGTTTTCCCTAAAAATGCTTTTTTCTTTTGAAATATAAAAAAAAATAGAAAAAAAAGGTTGGCAACTTGGCAAGAGCAAGCCAAAAAAGGTTTTAAATGCATGGAGGAACCAAATTGAGATTTCAGACAAAATTAAGAGCCCAATTGTACCCCAACAAAACTAAAATTGAAGACAATACAAATTTAAGGTTAAATTAAATGATTATCGGATGAATTTACATAGAAATTAAGTCTATAGACTTAATTAAACTTTTAATAGGCCAAATGATTTAATCATGTGCCTAATTAAAGATTTGATTAAGTTTAAGAATTAATTTGGGTCAAATTAAAAGATTTAATTAAGTTCAAGGACTTAATTGAACTTTTAATGAGTCAAATTAATTTTATTAGAGATTTAATTTGTGAAAAATTAAGTTTGGAAGCTTAATTTTGACTTAATTAAGAAGAATGAAATTTTAGAAGATCAAATTTAGTCTTTCCAATCTAAATTCTGTGAAATCATGGACAAAATTAAATGATTACTAGACTAAATCTATAGACTTAATTAAACTTTTAATAGGTTAATTTGATTTAATCATAGGCTTAATTAAAGGTTTGATTAAGTTTAAGAATTAATTTGATTCAAATTAAAAGATTTAATTAAGTGTAAGGACTTAATTGGACTTTTAATGGGTCAATTAATTTTATCAGGGACTTCATTGGTGACAAATTAATTTGAGCTTAATTGAGAAGATAAAAATTTTAGAGAATCAAATTTAATCTTTCCAAGCTCAATTAAGTGAAATCATGGATCAAATTGCAAGAAAATCAAAGTTTGAGGTCAATTAAAGGTCAAATAGAAGAAATTCAAGAGCAAGGACCTCTTTGAAAAAGACTTGCAAAGTCGAGGGACCTAATTATGCTAAAATAGGAGTGAACTTGAACAAATTTTAAGCTCAAGGCTTAATTAAAGATGAAATTGAAAATATCCAAAGTCACAGGCCAAGTTGAAAAACACATTTAAATCAGGGGATGTTTTTGAAACTTTGCATGAGTGAAACTGAATTGATTCTTAAAACAAAATTCAGTTAAGAACTTTATTAAATAGATTGAAAGATTGAGGGTTGAGATTAGAAGAGGAAGTTTAAACTTAAATTAACCCTAAACGCCAAAAGCGCACCGTTTCATTTAAATATAATGCCAAACAACATTGTTCATTGTCTTTTTTCTCTTCATCAAAAAAGCTTGTTGAGAAGCCACTTTTCAAAGCCATTTAATACACCACCTACGCCTCAAATAAGATGATAAAGATACCCTCTGGTAGAGCTCAGCCCGTACTACACTCTTAGCCGTATTCTTGTTGGTTTGCCACCCAAGAAACCATTAAAAAGTTGACTCAAAGTGTCTGATCCAACTAGGCTTACAACTTGATTTTTACAGTGTCATGTTGTTGGTTTGTGGCCAATAATTGTGATCTTTCCAATGAGAATTAAGAGCTAAGATTTATGTCAAATAAAGATCACATATCACTCTTTCATCCACTATAAATAGGGGTAAAATCCATTAAAAATGAGAGGAGAAAAATGGGAAGGAGAAGAAGGGAAGCAAAAAACCCTTTATGCCAAATATATATATCGTTATTGAGTTTATAGTTTTTTCATTAACATGGCATCCTTGTCTAGATTTATTAGTTCATTAAAACTCCATTATACACTTTTGAGGTGCATCTTTAGTCTGTTGAGTTGCTTATCATCTTGCGCAAATAGATTTCATTTGTTTTAAATTTTTATTTAACAAAAACAAAAATTCTAGAATATTTGTAAAAACAATATTCCATTATCTCATTATTTTATTTGAGATATATATTATCATTTCTTGAATAATGTGTTATCATCATTTGTATACACATATATTTGTTTCATGCATAACATGTACTCTGAAGATTTTGGGTTGAGTATCCCTCACTTTTTTTATCCTTTTTTTTTCTTTAACACTATATAGGTTTAGATGGTTTAGTATAAATAGAACCTCATATACATGTTTTGACTTGCATAAAATGTAATTTATCTGACTGTACATATTGTTACCATCATGGATTGTCCTAGTTAATTTAATTATCCATTTTCCTAGAGGCTCACAAGCATTATTATAATTCAGAGTCTTTTCAATTGAAATATTAACAATTGATCTACCCATGTTAATAAGAAATGACATTTAAAGGCATGTAAAGGCATGTAATGCAGGTTATAATTCATGACCATGAAAGAACGGATACATAAATTTCAAATGGTGTTTAAAGGTTCAAATACACAAGATCATTTATTATGTGGGGAGCTTATTTTTAGGCTTGTTACCTTGACTTTTTTATTTTACTGATTGATCTCTTTTCAATCTCAATTATCTAAGTTATATCTTGTACTGTGTTATTGACATTTTATCTTTAAGTTTGGACTTTGCATCATCATAAAGGACGCTTTAAAAAGTATTTTATCCTTTTTCATTTTTTGTTTCTCTTTTTAGAGCTTGATCATTTGAAAATTTTTAGTTCACCATAGTTTAGCTCTTTTTTGTAATGTTTTTATCCCTTTCATGTTTTTTTCTAATTTTTTTAGAAAATATCATCAATTATCTATAGATTTTCAAAACATGCTCTAAGTGTGGAGGGTGATCTTAGTCTGGGTTATCATTCAGGAAATACTTAAGGTTTAAAAAAGGATAACAAGGATATATATTCTTTCTATTAAAGGATTATCAAAGATAGTCTTTTGTCATGTCTATTTTAACTTAATTTTTTTACCCTCAATTCAAAAATATGTTCTAAAAATCTAAAACAATAAAATTCACAAAATATGTTTTTGATGCATTTTGTTCATTCACATGCTCATTTTGTAATTTTCAATTATTTTTCTCTTATTGGTATCTTTTGAAAAAATAAAATTCAAAGAAATATGTTTTTGACGCATTCACGTTCATTTTGTAATTCTTGGTTTCTTATCAAATTAACATTAACATTGTTTTTCAAAAATACTAAAATACAAAAAAAATCAGAAAATCAAAATAGAATGCAAAACAAGAAAATTAAAGGACCAAAACAAAATTGAGTTACTTGGAGACCAAGTAACTAAAAAGAAGATAACAAAATTTATAAAGTATAAATAAGTTAGTGAATTGTAGAGAAAGAGTTACTACTATGTAAAAAAAACTATTCATCATATATTCCACAAAAACCCTAACCATAATAGGTAGAGAGAAAATGTGCTAAAAAATAGGGGAAAAAAACAAAGAGAGAAAATGAGGGGGACTGCTCATTATATTTCTTCATCGCACTCTCCTAAAACCCTAACAAAAAAACCAAGTGGAGTCACCATTCTATCACATTTGATAATGTGATAACCCGCTCTTTTTTCTAAATGGAGAAAGGAATTTTTTTTTTTTATTGTAGAGAAGGAAAAAAATCTTATGCTATGAATACGAGTCATTACTTAATATTATGGTCACTAGAAAACTAATTGGTCTTCAGAGTTCTAAGATAAGAGACTTGTTATGCTAAAAAAAAAGAAAATATTATCATCCTAAAGCATTCTACCTAAGATAAATTGCATTGCTACTTGTTTTCTATTGCTAATGATTTGTTATGCCTAAGATTGATGCTTTATTTAAATAAAGAGAATGAGTATATTGCAATGAGTTAAACCCTGTATAGACAAGTGAGTTCAAGCCTATCCATTCTAAAGTCCAAATCATCTTTATCACTCTTAATTCCTTGATAAATTAACATATCTACAATCATTTACTTTCAATTATAACCTATAGCTATTAATAGTCTATCAAGTCAAGTCAATAAATAATTAGGTGACCTTTTATTAGGCTCATTAAACCAACCCAAATACTAGGAGGATTTGTCACTAAACACTTTGTTTATACAATATTGGGCTATGAATAATGACTTGTTCAAGCCTATCTATTAATGACTTGTTTAGGTTCATTTATTCTAGTACCAAGTTTCACTTCTAATTTTTACTGAATGAGATTTTTGTGCTCTAATCCCAAATATCCAAGCAATAAATATTATAGGTTGATCTATTTAAATATAGATTCTAGTGACATAGATGTTTTTGATTTACTAAGAAAAATTAATACCCCTGATTGACACTTAAATGTCATTGGTGAATATTAGACTTGAAGGCTTGAAATTTAAAAGGAAGATATGTTTTAAAAACAAGAAAGATCAAAGTGTTACTCCTCATTAACATTTAAGATAACAGCTCGTTATGAGTTCATTTATCTCAAACACTATAAGTGAATAACAAAATATTTATTTTTTATGTGGTTTTAAAAAAATAAGTTTTTTAAATGGGTTTTGGAATGTAGTTTGAACCCTCAGTGAATTTTATAAACAAGTTATAAAACTAAATATAAATATATGTATGAGTGTGAACATAATACTTTTATGAAAAAAAAAAAACAAACCTACACATAAATAACACAAAGGAATGATAAAGAATATCAATATGAGCAAAATGCAAACTTTATAGGATTTAACCTAAATACATAAAGACCTAAAAGACTTGAAAACACATTAAATATATTTGCAATAAACGTTCATCTATAAAATACATCATTTTAAAAAATTAAACACACAAAAGATTTAAGTGTCCACACATATACATAATCGATCTCAACAATCGTTCAAACCTAAAAATCTCATCCCAAAACACGTCCAAGTTAATAATAAACCGAAATAATTATTTAAAATAATTTTAGGTTTCAAAATCTACCTTCTAGAGTAGATAAGGCAAATCAAAAGAGGCTAGAACCATAGTGAGAATAAGCAAGTGGTGTTCGTCCATAGAAAGCAACATTTGTTTCTTTTTCAATAGTTATGAGTGTTGATCACCTCGAAAGGTAGAGGAAGATCTAGCTATTCAAAGCTTAATTTTTTTTCTCTTGATACTGTTTTTTTAGGAAACTTAGGTTGCAACACATCATTCAACTAAACCATGGAAAGATGAGGTGTATAGCCTAGTTTGCAAGAACTACTTCTTCTTCCTCTTTCAGATCATGGTGGTAATATTGGCCACCGCCAGTTGGCGAGGGAGAATTGTTACCATGATGATTTATTTTCAAAGTTTTGATTTTTTTTGTTTTCTAATAAAAGGAGGTTGGGCAAGTTAACCAGAGAGTAAGAAAAGATAAGAAAGGGGTTAAGGATGTGTTTTGGTGGCTAGAATGGTGGTGCTTTGCCTGAATCCAATAAGGTAGGTTGAGATATGATTAGGATTTTCTTGTTTTATTTTTAGGTATTTTGGTGGGAGAGAATTATCCCTCATTAAGTTGATAAGTACGAAAACAATGCCATGTTTGTAAATAGAGAAATTATGGAAAGAGGTAACGTGTTAATGACACCAAGAAGCAAACTAATGGACTCATCAGAAGCATTTTTTCCTTATTAAATTTGGAGTTGAAAAGATTGAAGCAAGATTTTAAAAGAAATGGTAATTACTTGTTATTTTGAAAATGATCTTTATTTAAAAGAAAAAAAGTTCTCAACAAAAATGACATGTCAAGAAACAAATACTTTATTACTATTTAAGGTTAAGAAAATAAAATGCATGATGATTTATTGAGTAATCAAGGAGCATATATGATCTATATCAAGGTTCTAATGTATAAGAGTTATAAGGATAAAGTCACAAATAACATAAACAACCAAGTACCTATATAAAATTGTAATTGTGATGGTGATGAAAAAGTCTATGAAATGGAGTTTTAAAGTTATGTGTAGAAGAGGGCACATAATTGATTAAAGAAGTGGCCGTTTGAAATGCATATGAGTAGAAATAAAGAGGGACAAATACCTGATTTAATAGGGTAAGGCCATAGTATATAATTTGATGACGCTTTTTTCAACTAACCTTATATGGTCATGTGTGTATGGTGGTGATATGAGATGTTAAATATCAATTTTAGTAAGAGTATGAGCTAGACTTTGATATCCTCCATCTTCATCGGTAAACATTATTAATGGTGGTTTGAAAACGATTTTCAATGACATTCTTAAAATGATAAAAAATATTATTAGAACATTTGATTTTAATTTTAAAGGACATAACAACATGTACTTTGTAAAATAATCAACAAAAATCACATAATATCTAGAGTTTTTAAATGATGTAATTAGAGATGCTCCCAAACATTTAAATAAATGACTTGAAAAGGTTTATTCATTGAACATATGAAAAATTAAAAGATAACTTGTGACTTTTATTATAATAACATGAATCATAAGAAGACTTAAAATTGGATGCCTTTGATACATGAATTCTTAGACTGGAAATAAAATTTTATTGAATAGAAGGAGATGGTTGACAAAGTCGTTAATGCCATAAGTTCGACGTAGCGGTGGTAAACACAAAATAGAAGAGTGATGATGTCTATCTATACATGTTTTTTATAGTCCGGTCTTTGGTAAAAAATACCTTTTTGCTCAAATCCTTCACAAGAAAACCATAAGGAAAAAATTCAATAGATATATTATTTTACTTACAAAACTGAAAAATTGATATAAAGTTTTTTTTTTTTTTAATATAGGGTGCACATAGTATATTATCCAATGTAACATTTTAGGCATGATCTAGGGATAATTATCAACCAGTCATTCCTTTATCATCATAAGTTTCTAATTATAATCACATTTATGATTTTAGCATATCAATTCTTAAATTTGCAGAAGTATCCCGCTTGTTTTTGCATTTCGAAAATGCTTTGAAAAAAATTAAAAATATTTTATTTTTTCTTTATTTCAAATTATTTTTTTTTGGTATTTTTAAATTGTTTTAATGTGCTAATATCAAAAATAATTTTTAAAAAATAAAAAAAATGTTATTTTGATGCATTTTTTAAGCGAAAAACATTTTGAAAAACAGTTACTACCACACTCTCAAACACTCCCTAGTCACGTATCTAGCTTCTTATGCTTTGAGAAGTTTTAAGAGAGATCATATTTTTTTATTTGATTTATTCGCACAATTATTGCTTCTTTCATGTTAACAAATTATTTCTTTTACCTTTGTTATGTGTAAAAGAACATTTAACAATATAAAAATAAACAATTAACATCGACTGAAAATTAAATTTTGGATTTTGTTAGCTATTGTACTAAGAGTATTTCAATGTGCAATCTTATAATTAATTATTCTATAACATTGTTGAATTATAATTTTGGAAATATTTTCTAATTTAACACTATGATTCTTATGATAATTCTCAAAAAATCAGCTTAACTTCTTATTATATATTGAATTTAGTTATTAATCTTTTCTATTTACTCTTCATTTATCATTATATGTGTGTCATTCTCCACTCTATCTTTCTAATAAATATTTTCATCAAAATTGATGAAAATACTCTTATACAAGAAGCTTAAATCGAAAAAAAACTCTTTATTTGGAAATATTTTTCAAATATATTCGTTTCCTCACTTTAAGCCATGTATAAAAGAGGAAGAAATCATATAACCATAATAAAACTACTCATGAAAATTTTCATGTGTCATTTGAAACAAAATAGAAGGATCTATGAGAAATGATAAGAAAAAAAAAAAGAACAAAGCCTAATGGGATCAAGGAAATGAAGGACAATCAAGACTGCTGATCAATAGAGATGAAAACACATGTCCTAAACTGTAAAAACTAATGCTAAAAAGGACAAATGCATTCAAAAGAAAAATGACAATAACTATTTAAAAACAATTATTTTTTTTCAAGAAGGGTAAAAAAATTTGTTTGAAAATAATATTTTTTTAAAAATTATTTTTGATATTAATACATCAAAATAACCCAAAAAAACCAAAAAATAAATTAATTTCAAGCAATTTTTTTATTTCAAAAATTAAAAAACACAATTTCAAGTATAAAAATAAACAACACATAAGTCCATGTGTTTTACTTTAAAAATATAACATGAACTTAATGTCATATTATACCTTAAAAAGACTTATGTAACTTACATATTTTACATTTAAATGATCTTGAAAGAAAAAGGATAGATAATAAAAGAGTTTTCAATAATTTCTTTTTAAAATTAAAATTTAATAAAAACCCAATACTAGTCTAAATAATTGTGGTTAAAAAAAAAATACTTACAAAATTAGAGAAGAACACATCATCCTATCATGCTTTAATAACGAGGTTGTTAAAGAATAATATAAATTATATATTGGGATCTCACCCAACAGTTTAAGCTATTAAGTTTGGATGGTTTATTGACATGGTATCACAGTCTTAATAACCAAGCGATCACAAGTTCGAATTTCACCATCCCTATTTATTTAATAAAACTTAAGTATAAGGTAGTGTGTACTTGTGTAAGTTTCAAGTTTAAAGGGTTTTTACTTGAGATGATGTGTTAGATAATAATATAAATTATATCTTAAAACCTTATCTAACAATTTAAATTATTGAGTTGAGATAATTTTTGAAAAAGTTACCACTAATTCTTACTTAAGTTAATTTTTTATATAAGTCAAGTTACGTGTCCAACTTTCTAAATCTAGTTGGCATCAATTCTTGATAAGATGATTTAAAGACTTAAAAAAAAAGGTTCAATCAATTGCTTTACTTAAAATGAAAGAAAAAAATTAGGAAATGAAGCCTATCTTAAGTGCAGTCATACCATAAATAAAATAAATATAAGTCTAGAATCTTAAATAAAGAAAATCCAAAAAAAAAAGGGCAGTAGCATAATTATGTTTAAAATCTACAACATAAAAATATTGACGGCTCCAATATAAAAAAATAATTAAATACAATAATAAATAAATAAAATAATTATAACAATAACAATAACAATAACAATAATAATTATAATTATAATTAAAAACCGCTTCAAGAACTTTATCTAAGATGTGAAAAAAATAAAAATAAAAAAACCAATCATCAATGTTAATTATAAGTAAATATGGTATAAAAAATAATAATTTACATAAAACTCAAATAATTGATTGGATCATACATAAAAAAGAAGAAGCGAGCCTTGTAATTTTGAGAGATATAGTTTAACTGATTAAGTTCTGGATTTGTTCTTCAGAAATCACCATTTAAAGTCTCATAAATCTCAGGGTCACTAGAGGTTTACATGATTGCTAATTTTAAGACCCGTAGAATTAATCGAATTACACATAAACTAACCCGAATATCCACATTAATATAAAAAAAAAGCTAGCCTCGTAACTATGACTAACCAAAATAAACCCTTGGAAGATTTTTAATAATAACCAACTGATAATATTAACAATAATCCTAGGTTATTAAAAAAAATATATCCTTAAATTAAAAAATAACACACTCCACATGTTAGTCATGCACGTTACCCCTAATCGTTCTTGCTTATCATGTTGGAGATAGGGGAAAGAGTAGAATTCTTTTCCATTAGATTTGGAGAAATTCCTCATCAACCTAAAAATTCCATTACATAATACCCTTAGATTAGGGATGAGAGTGAGTATTTACTTTTCATGTTTTTTTATATCTATTATCCACCAAATAAAATATTTAAATATTTATATTCTATTATTATTTATTATTTTAAAAAATAATATATATATATATATATATATATATATTGCATTGGATTTTAAATTTTTTTAATGTTCTATGTATATATATTATTGTGTGTGTAATATGTATATGTATATATTGTATTAGATTTTACAAAAATTAAATATTCTAAGTATATATTTTATATAATATAAATATATATTCTTGATTAAATTTGAGCTAGGTTTAATAATATTAGCATTCTATTTATTATCTATTAGGTAAAATATTTATAAAAAAATTATTTATTTAAGTCTATTCACATCCATATAGTTTAAATTAAATTCAAGATCGAATTTAATTATTATTCCGAATTTATCTATTTTGAATCTATTAATCAGCACTAGATTTTCAAAATTAAAATAAAGGGGGCCCTTGCATCATCCATCGAGGAGGATGGACAAGTCATTTATGCTATTGTTATGATGCAATTTAACTCAATTTTTAAAAAAGTGTTTTTTAATGTATATTTTTGTCAAAGTATTATATTTATGTATTTTTTATAATTTTAATATATTAATATAAAAAATATAAAAAAAATTATTAAAAATATATTAAAATTAAAAAATGTTTTTATAAAAACACCCTAACATATTATCAACAACAAAAAAAGAAGCTAATTAAAATTATGTTTGTTTTTTGAAAAGTGGTTTCCGGAAAACCACTTTTCAAACTTTCTTATGTTTGTTTGTCATTAGAAAAATTGGTCAACGGAAAACACTTTCCAGTCAAAGAAAAATTTGGTTTGGTTTTCAGAATAGTGTTTTCCTAGAAAATTTGGGCGGAAAACACTTTCCGGAAGTTGTGAAAAATTTAGAAATGTCATATTATTTGATGATTATATCAAATTTGATCCGCAAACTTTTGATAGCTATATATATATATATATATTTTGTTTTGAATATTTATTTTTCAATTTCATCTCTTAAAATTTAATTTTTATATTAACTTTGGTTCTTATTTTTATAATTGTTATTTGTTTTTCCCTTATCATTTTTTTATTGAAAATTTTTATCTATCAAATTTGATCTTCATTCTTTTATTGTTACTTATTTTATTTGAAATAATTTATGAAATGTTAATTATTATTATTTTAATTTCTTCATCTTTCAATTTTTTTAGATTTGATCTCTATTATTTTGATTATTATTTATTTTATTTGAGATAATTTATGAAATTATATTTTTTTTCAATTTCATTCTCATTCAACTTTTTAATTTGTAAGATTTATTTCTTATTATTTTAATAAACTTGAGAAAAATAAAACATTAATAAGTTATTTTCCAGCTTATTTTCCATGACATAACCAAATACTAGAAAATGCTTTCTAACTTATTTTTCATTATATTATCAAACATCAGAAAATAATTTACTTTCCTGAAATTCACTTTTCAAAAAAAATTACTTTTCAGCAAATAAACAGAGGCTAAGATAATTTGAAACTAAAACACTAATATAAACACTAATATACCATATACATTTAATAATAAGATTGTGAGAAGAAATGATGTTTTTTAAAGTATTAAAAAATATTAATTTAAAATAAAAAATAAAAAAATTTAATTTTTTTAAAAAACAAAAACAAATCAATTACGTCAAACCAACAGAACAACCACCGCAGTTGTTCCTTGGCTCTCTCTCAACTCCCCCTTCAACAAAAAGAAAGCAAGAGGATAAAGAAAAATAAACAATGGCAGCGAAGCAAATGGAAGATATACAGAGAAAACTAGGGATGCTGAATTATTCAAGAGCCAATGCTCCTGCTCAGTCTCTTCTTTTTGCCGGCATGGAACGTTACGCTCTTCTCGAATGGCTCTTCTTCAAGTACCCCATTTCCCCTTATTATTATCTTGTTCTTTGTCACTTTTTTTTTGGGAAAATTGAAGTAAATGGCTTGTTTAATTACTGGGAAAAAGCGGCTCAAGGAGAAAATTAATTTGTGAGATTTTCCTTGTTACTTCTTGATGATGCATGCCAGCTTTACTTGGTAATAGTTGATTGCTGAGAAACTGTCGATTTGACCCAGAAATTTGGTTACATATGAATTAGTTTAGTACTAGACATGTTAATTTGGCTGTAATTGAAATAATGAATTGCTGTCTGAAGGGCATTTAAATGTCTTCTGTACTCTGAATTGCAGGTTATTGGGTGATAAATCACCATTCTTGCAGCAAAATCTACAAGGAGATGCTATGGATCGTGACGAAGAGACGGCTCGTATCCAATGTAAGCTTTTTTATTTTTTTATTTTTTTTTTCATTCTGGAAATTAAGTTTTGGGTTCCATTGTACATTTAACAATTTTTATTGTTGGAGTGAAAAACAATCTGAGAATAGATTATGAAGGACTTGTGCTGATTTTAGTGTTTTCTCTTATTTCTACTCGAGTCTTTTTTATGCAGGACAGTTATTAGGGTTGATTGCAAGCGTAATAATTATTGATTAGAGATGTGGATGGCTGTGCCGTAAATCTATTTTAGGTGGATTTTTGTGTGCTAAATGGTCTTGAAATATGCATGTGATTTGGCATTTCTAGTAAAATCTGGAATCATTTTAGGAGAAGAAACCAAAATTCAAAGGTTGTTACAGCTGCTGTTATAGCCCTGCAAGTTCTTTTTAGGATTGATGTTAATTGGTTCATGGATTGCTTTATGTTTTCTAGAACATAATTTAGGGTTCTAGGATAAAAATCAGGTTTTTGTTCTTAATGGAGTCGCTTTAAATTTTTTAGAAATGTTCGAATATCATGTTTAAAATTCTCTTTTCACTACACTGAGAATCAGGGTTTGTTAGTGTGGATTTCATATATGCGCATAGACTACCAGTAATGTTATCTCATAAACCCACGAGACTTGGAATCTTGGAAAGAACTGTATATTTCTTTGGTGGGTGACTGGATTTAGAATCTTGGCTTTCTTTGAGAAACTGATTCTCTTTGGCAATAAGGTTATCCGTAGAAGTTTAGGCTTCAATCTAATCGTTGGAATTTTTAGGTTAATCAAGCCGGCGGCCCCCAACACCCCCCCCCCCCCCCCCACCCTTCTTTCCTTTGATCAAAGATGAAGTTGGTATTGGTTATTTCATTCTCCTCTGGGATGTGTTGAGGAGCACCCATTGTCTATTGGTTTTAAAAAACTTCATTGGTTATCCAGGCTTCATCTCAAGCCTGTTTATAGTATATAACTAGGGGAATAGTATTTCTTTGAAGTTTCATTCTTCAGTAATATGATTTATAGGGAAACTAAAGATCTTCTATCCTTGCTTCCAACTCTTCTTGTTTCACCTTTTGTGTCTGGTTGTAGAGGGATGGATATTGTACAGTTCATTTTCTTCTTGATAATCTCAATCAGAATCCAAACCCATTTCAATTTAGTCTTAACTAGCTTATCTGGAAAGCGAAAGTTTATTGCTCTTTATTTAATATACAATGAGTATTTTGCTAAATTTCGTTTTGCCTTTTTCATAAAATGGATCCGGGAAAAAGCTTGGTAGTTTTCTCATTGGTCATTGCAAGTGCAAATGTTTGGACTTTGGCTTTTTGATACACCTTTAGGCTTCACTGTCTATGTAACTTATATTTTATAACTGTTCTTTCTTCTGGGCTCTGTGGCATCTCTGTTTTTGTCGTTCTTTTCTCTAAGATCTTTGTAATAACTTCAAAATGGTTCATTAACATTTGTGATTATATTATCGTTGTTACAATTAAAAAATAACTATGCATTTTATTGCAGATCTGGCAGAGATTGCAAAGTTTCTGGGCATCACTTCAATTATAGATACAGAAGCCATCCAAGTAAGTTGCTTAATTCTGTATATAAAATAGCTACTTTTTAATCAATGATTGCCTAACTAAGTAACAGTTTTTATACATTGCACTTCTTAGTTAACTTCAACGAGGTTAAGTACAGTTGAACATCCTTCTTAATCCCAACATATTCTTTCATTAGGAACACTTGGTAACTTGTGAATTTGATTTCCTTTCTTTTTTTACAAGTGATGCATATGCTTACATCTAGTTTGTATAATCTACAAGTTTAAGATGGCCTGATAGATTAATGGCTGGTTAAGTAAAAGATCATGTGTCTTTTGAAATGAACTGAAACGTCCAAATTGTAAACAGTGAAGATTAATAAGGCATATGAGCAAGTCAACTTGGACTAGTTTGTGGGATGTTCCAATATCAAGTGAGTGCAATGTCAATGCCTTTGTGTTTCAGGGGCGAGGAAGCTATGAAGACCGAACTGAAATGCTTCGCCTAATTGTAGATCTCGTGGAGGCTAGCATCTATGCTGATAATCCTGAATGGAGGTTGAGTTTGCTTAAAGTTCACTATTTGAATTATTTTCAACATTTGTTCATCAACTCCATGATTGTAAATGTTGCTACTTTTTGTTGCTTGCATTTCTTTACATCCTTTGTTCTTCTAAAATTTGTTTGTATTATTTTTCAGTGTAGATGAACAGGTGGCAAAAGACATACAACTCATAGATTCTATTGCAGAGAAACAAGCTCTAATATTCTCAGAGGAGTGCAAGCTTTTCCCTGCTGATGTGCAGATTCAATCCATTTATCCATTGTAAGATTATGTTATTCTCCACTCATATTTTGCCTGTTCACTCCTGTTTCTGAAGTATATTAAACAATGCCTATTAACCGGTATCAAACACAAACCCCTTTGGTGATTTTCAAGTTTGCCCATATAGGTTACCTAGATAAGTGTTAGAATCTTTTCACTGGACAACCAAGTTTATGATAACTTGTTTTATATGGAATGAATTCCATTGTAGTCCGGAAGAAGACATATAAAAGCGACTTTTAGAACACAACTATAAATGCTGATGCCAAACATATATCACATGATTATTCTTTCCAGTTATACTGGTAAATGATGATTATTATTTTTCCATGTCACTAGATGTAGTAACATTACCTTCCTTTTATCTAAGCAAATTTGCAGACCAGATGTATCTGAGTTGGAGACAAAGCTTGCGGAACAGTCAAAAATACTCCAGAGTCTTCAGCAGAAAATTGATGACTTGGCATCTAAGGTTCATCCACTTATCTAATTCAGTTTTGTTTATTTATTATTTTCTTTTATGTTCAAAAGAGTCCTTTGTATTTCTCACATTAAATCAATTTGATGTTACCATGTCTTCAATTCACACTTTGTGTGTGTGTGAGAGAGAGAGAGAGAGAGTGAGGGAGAGAGAGTTTATTGCTCACGTAGCTCTAGACATAATGTTATCATTCTTGGAGATACTTTTGATATGCTGTTCTCTAGAACAGCTGTTACACACACACACACACACACTCTATTGTTACACTGTTGAAAAGACGTGCTGCTTCGGATTTTAGCATGTTCTCCCCTTGAAAATACAAAATTAATTCTTAAATTCCCACCTTTGAACAAACTGTTTTTCTGAATACTTATTTCATCTAATGTGGAGTCATTCCCAATTTCTTGTACTGTGAAGTATTAATGCAGCTCATTTTTTTCCATCTCATTTATATCTTAATTTCCCTTGTTTTTAACTCTATAACACATTTTGTTTAGCATGCATACAATCCAGATGAGGAGTATTCTGAGGTGGAATCTCATCTCCGGGCACATTTGGAATCTTTCCTAGAAACTGCAAGATCATTCAATGTGATATACACAAAGGTCTGGATTTTCTCTGCTAGGTCTTAATTTATTATTTAATTAAATTATATGAAATGATAAAAAACACAATAGTTAATATATATATATATATAAATATATATGAAATGATAAAATAATAAATATTATACATATACATGTGTTCTATGTCAATATTAAGATATATTTATCATATTGTATTAAAAAGTTGGATCGGTATCCATTGGGTTTGAATTAAATTGCCATCCCTACTTCAAGATCATTCAATTTATTTATGAGGTTTCTCTACTCCCTTTGAATATATCTGAACAAAAACTTTTCTACATCATGCTGGATCTCTTTCATGCATCTGGTGTTGTGAGTTGGTATGCCTATTTGTTATGTTTCTTTGTTTGGTTGATTATGACTCTTCATAGACACGCTTTAAGACATTTTCAGTAGAAACTCTCTCAAATCTTTAACTTGTCGTACATTTTTACTGTTTTCAGCATAAAACTTTAGTCTTGAAAACTTATGCTTGAGCATTGTGGTGTTGAAGTCTATGATAATGAGTGAAAGTGTACTCTTGCTACATTATAACTGTAATGTGTTCTTTTTTACCTTTTTAGGAAATACGCCCTTGGACGCACATGATGGAAGTGCCACAGCTTCATGGGTTTGGACCAGCTGCCAACCGATTGTTGGAGGCATACAAGATGCTTTGGAAGGTATATCAGCATCATTTCATGTTTTTCATGTTATCTTCTCAAATGGTTGCATGGTATCGATTTAATAATACTTCTGAATCCTATCAGCACTTTATTCAGTCATGTCACTACACAATTGTTCGTCATTATATAAAGTTATGAACTATAAGATTTCACCTCCTTGAGTTTATATTTTTCAAGATCCCTCCCTCAGGGAGATGAGCTCATGTGGACTCTAGCTCATTAATGCTGTCTTGTCGAGAACCACTGACAAAACAAAAGTTTAAACTTTAGCCAGCACCTTGACCTTCCAAATAGTGGAAAAAATGAAACAATCAGGAGTAGGAGAGGAATTAAGATGTGTCGAGTAAGATGCGGTAAGTAAATTTCTTTGACCCCTTCATAATCAGAAACATTCTGCATGTCCTTCATAGGAAACTGAAAAGGTGGGGGGAAGCACTAAGTAGTTGAGGGTATTTTAAATTTCTGAAAAAGTTGAAATGCTAATAAAGCTCATCTCCTTAAAATAAAAATTTAACATCGGGGCATCATATTTTATTAGAAACATGAAGCATTAATAGAGGATTGATTCTTGTATCGAAAATCTTTTTAAAACTAAGACGATTATCACTAACATTATATGTTACCAAAGGAGAAAAGTAAGAGAAAACCTTTGAGATGAACTTCGAAGGGCTTGCATAGGCAACACTGACCCAGTCTTGGCATACCAACTGTTCTATTGGAAACTTTCTTCCAATCACCATATGCTAAAGAAAATGTGGTCCTACACCAAGGGAAATCATGCAATTGTTTTCCTACCAAGGCATTTTTCTTGAACACCAAAGCATGAAGACCTAACATGCCCTTTCCATAGGCCTAAACTAGAACTAGAAGTTCCCTTTAACTTTTTTTTTTCTTCCAGTTAAATTCAATGTGAAGATTTTATTCATTTTCTGCTATGCATTTGAATTTATATGGTTAGCTTAGATGTTTTTGAACAATTTGAGTTTTTCTCCTTTGTTTTCTTTTTGTATTTCAATATTGTGCTCAAATGTTTCGGATGTGTTTTCCTGCTAGAAAATTATCAAGCACCCCACTAGCAAAGTTTAGAAGCCTGAAAATAATGCTTTCTGCATTATTATGATATAATCTAATCAGTGGTAATGATTTATGGAGATGTTCCATTTAAGCTCAAAGCCATTCACAGCATTTGTGAAACTCTGCTTGAACTTATATCAAGCAAACAAGAGAAGTTGCCATGTATGCTTTCATGGGAATTGACTTTTTTCTGCTTTTGTGGCAGTTCCTAGGGAACTTAAGAAATCTTAGAGACTCGCATGCAGCTCTTGCTGTTGGATCTTCTGAAACAAAAGCTGGCGAGCCCTCTTCTGTTACAAGAATAATTTCAGAGTGCGAGTCTGCACTGACATTCTTAAATCGTGATCTTGGCATTCTCTCGGCTTCGATTTCACGTGAGAAAGGTAACAATGCGAGTTTATGATGAATGCATCATAAGATAGCTAAAAACTTCTGACATGACCTTACAACTCTCTCTTGGGAACTTATTTTTTGTGGAATATTTATATTATGTTTAAAGGTTGATTGAATTGAATGTCACAATACCACCGTTATTTTAGTGAGTGTGCAGTGTGTTCACCGTGTCGGAGTATATTAGTTTTGATTTGATTCTTGATTCCTCAAACCTTGAATGTATCATGTGAAATGAATGGCAGACTATTGCGGATGTTATATATGATGATTAGAGATGGGGTTTAGTGTCTCCACTAGTAAGTTGGATAATTTTTTTCTCTAAAGCAAAAAAATGAATGTACAAGTATTAATGTGTTTTTTTGATATCAAGAAGAACAAAATATAACTTTGTTTTTCAATGTTTATATATTTCAATGTTTATATATAATAAAATAAAATGAGAATCATATGTATTAATGAATAAAAAAGTTGTTAACACCACATCCCGTGTAGGATTTAAAGTTTATTTGTTATGTAATATAAAAATAAAATAATATTACAAGTTTATTTGTTATGTAATATAAAAATAAAATAATATTACGAGTGTGTTTTATTATATCATATTTGTTTTTTAATTAAGAAATGCGAGGATGATGTTTACAATAATTTTTTTTTTAAATCTATAAATTGATAAATTGAGAAAAAAGTTCTTAATGCCAAACAAATTCTAAAATAGAAGGATAAAGTAAGAGATAGATAGTATAAAATTTAAACCCCATCCTTTTTATTTTATTTCTTATCTTAAAGAGTAATTTTTTTTTTACCAAGAAATAATATCCCATGAAATTATAGAAAGATTTAATAAAAAATTTCAATGATGAAATATAAGAAAAAAATATATAAAAAAGGAACTCATTAATACAGTATTTCTCAGATATATCCATGCCATCAAAATTAAATAGTAGGAAAAAAAGAGGCAAATATAAACATCCCAAATAATATTTAGATATAAAGACTTCAGAATAGAAGGTTCTATAACCCACGCAAGAGCAAACTACATTTTTGTGGTCATGGATATTCACTGGGCTGGCTCCCTCTTTGCTTGAATTCCACAATGTCCTTCAACATTTGCAGTGGCTTGCTTCACTGCACTCTGAGTCCTTCATCCACGATCACTATTTTTAGGCACAATCTCTTATGGAGCTTTGCCCACGACTCAATCATCCATTGGATCATTTTCTTCACTCATAGCATCGATTGTGCATGAATTTTAACTCACTCAGAATTTGCTGCTCAAAATGGTTACTTCCATCTTTGAGAAGCTTCTCTTCCATACCCCTTTACAGGCCATACCTAGATGCGCAGTCGCAGGTTCGCCTATGAACAACTAATCTCCTCTACTTTATCACGAAGGATAGACCCTTTCAAATCTATTAAAGCATTTTATATCATAAAAATTATAAAATAACACAGCATAAAACAAAATATCCAAAACTAAAAAATTCAATAAATAAATTAAAATCCGATTCTTTCATAAATAATTCAAAATATAATTAAAATCATGGAGTATCCATGAATAACAAATAACGAATAAATTAATAGCTTTAAGGAACAAACATGGCATACTGATTCAAGAAGTAGAAAGAATACAACCAAAAGATCTTGGTATTGAAATTGAACTAAAAATTTGAAAAATCTGAATGGAGAGGTGAGTCCAAACATTTAATGGGAGATAATAACTATAATACATGCTTATATACATTTTAAGATAAGTGAGTACGATTACATAAATTAAATACAGAACAAAACATGTACATTAAAGGTATCATATCAAATGGTGTACAAAAAAAATATACAAGTCATAATTACATATCATATTATTAACATCCCACTTGTTAGCTAGGGTATATATAAATATCATTTGAGCTCATGATTCTTGTTATCCAATTTGGATCATTGTCAGAAACTTTAGACTAATGTAGGGTAGTTAGTTACTTTATATTAATAGAGAGTGGTTAACATACGTGTACACGATATTCTGTTTCCTAGTTAGCATATATGCATATCTTAAAACCCTAAAACACTTCCTTAATCCATCAACTATCAAATCCTCAATAAAAAACAACATAAAAGGTAGTCACAATTCTTACGTGTTTTTTCAACCCTTCTTAAAATTCAAAAGTTTAAGTTTAAAAAGAGTTGAATCCCTTGATGTTTTGAGAGAAAAGTTGTGAAGAAGAAAAAAAAAGAAAAAAGAAACAACCTTTGACCACATACTCTTATATATATAGGTTAAGTTAGGTTCTTAGACTGACTTGGGCTTGAGCTTGGTCCAAGAATTTGAGTCTTACAACTCTTCCCCTGTTAAACAAAATTTATTCTCGAATTTAAACTTAACAACTCAAAACGTACAATACCACAAATAACATCATTAAATAAAAAACACAACAACAAAGAGGTGAATACAACATTGATTGTTAAATATTTAAACCTCTTTTCTATACTTATAAACATAAATATAAAACAAAAGTAAAAAAAAAAAAAATCAGAAGGAGGCCATGAAGAACCTACTTTTGGATAGAAAAGTATACCTAAAACAACTACTCTCCATATATTTTCTTTTGAAAAATTTTGCTTCTCATAAACTTGCAATCTGCAATTACTGGAGCCTTGGAGAACTCCTGCATCCATGCATATAGTAATGGAAATCTTTCCTCGTCTATGATTTTTACTGCATGTATCTCTTCGAAAACAGGGACCAAGTTAGCAAGCCAACCGAATGCAATATCCACAATTCCGATCCTCTCTCCGCCAAAGAATTGTTTTCCCTTGAGTTCTTCCTCCAAGAATTTCAGGTTCTCAAAAGCTGGTGCAAAAGCACACTCTTCCTCTTCTCTGCCCTTGATAAATGCTTCCCATATTGATGGCATAACCTGAATTTTCAAAGAAAATGCTTCCAGTAATAAATATGTGTTAAGAACCTGAATAAAATTATTGTTGTTATAAAAAATCTAAGAATGAGATTTTATTGTGGCTAAACTCATACAATAATGAATAAAACTACATTGTTTTACAAACAAATTTACGGGTTTTCTTAATTTTTGTATACTTGTTTATACCTTGATCCTTAGTTAAAGTTTGTCTGAAATCGTCTTTAAATCTAATTTGTAATAAAAAGATTTTTAAAATTGTTTTTGTTAATTTTTGGACCTGCTTTTATTTTAATTTTTTCTTGAAGGACAAAACTCTTTTGATTTGAACAATATTTAATTCCTAATTAATTAAATATTAAAGTACAAAATTGATAAAAAGTAGTATTAAATTTTAAAAAATAACCTAAATGAATGCATCTCAACAAACAAAACTCATGATCTTAGTCATGCACATCATTGGATTCAATAATTCTTTTTATCTTAGAGTTTTTTTTCCATATAATTATACAAAAATAAATCGCATGAAAATTTTTGTGTGAAATGTTTTTTTTAATGAAAAACATAATTAAGATAGATTCGTGGAAACAAGATAGCCAAAACAACAAAAAAAAATAATCTTTTTTATTTGAAGTTAAAAAACATAACATTGATAACAAGGGGTTACTTTGATTTTTCTTTTTTTTTTAAAAAAAAATTGAGGAATAAAAAATGCATTAAATAACAAAAAAAAAAAGAGTCTAGATATTATAATTTAACTCATAAAAATTGTGATTTGGGTTATAAACTCAATAGATTTAATATAAAAATTTTCCTTAAATTTATATTTTATACTAAATATAAAAAAACAAAAAAAGACAACAAACAACCTAGGCATTCAGGCCTTGTAACCCAGCGCACTTGGGTTTTTAAAACATGACCTAGGCGCATGGATCCTTAATAAAAAGCTCACATAACTAGACATTAATTTTTTGTTTTTACTATTTTAAAGGTTTGATTGATTTCTTGTCAATCACTATATTTTTTATTTATTTTTAAGGTAGAAAATGTGTATCTATTTGCTCAGAATCTAGTCACCACTAAGATGGTTGTCAAATCAAAGCAATGTGATTTTGGTTTAAGAACTCTTTTTAATCCAAACACACCTTACAAATATTTTTAGAATATTTAGAAATGAATTTATCAACCTAATAAATAAAAAAAGTACAATTCAAATCACAAAAGATATCCTATTAAAATTCTTATTCTAAATTAAAATATTGAATTTTTTGTATGAAATTAAAAGTTTTCACTTATTTTGCCTGTCCTTCCTTTACTCTTTGGAGGATCTTTCAATTCAAATCTTCTTAAAAAATAAGAAGAAGCTATTGAAATGTAAGTTTGGTTCAAAACCATGCAATTGAGTAGAAAAAAAGGATTAGAATGGAAAAATAAATAAATTACGGCTTCAATCCACAAGAGAGTGAACAATAATAAATGCATAGTAAAAACACTACATGACTTAGTGGTTACTAGGTGACATGCCCGTGCGATGCTGCGGGCTTGTTGCATGTTTATGCATTATCATGGATTTGTGAAAAAATCATATAAAAAAAATTGTTACCATCCATAATATTTTAAAGAAAAACACTACAAAGCTATATTCTCAACCAGTTCAATATTAAAAAAAACAAAATCGATAAAAACAATTATAAAAAAACACAAAAAAAATAAAAAAAGAAGATGACAATTTTGGAAGAAAAAAAAGCAAAAAGCAAATAAAAAAAATAAAAAAAAACATATGGAAAAAGTTAAAGCTAAATTTTCAATCAGCTCACTATTAAAATCATTTAAGAAAACACTGTAGCAATCCATAGTGTTTTGTGAGAAAATATACAATTATAATTCTCAACCAGCTAAATATTAAAAAAAATCAACAAAGATAATTTTGACAAATATAAAAAAAAACGAAAGGAAAAAAAACATGCAAGGAAACACTATAACAATCTATAGTGTTTCATGAGAAAATCTACAATTGTAATTTTTAACCAACTCAATATTAAAAACAATAAAAACGAAAAAGACAATTTAAAAAAAAAATAAAAAAATCATATGGAAAAACACTGTAGCAATCAACGATGTTTTAAGCAAAAAAAAGCTAAATTGTCAACTGGCTCAGTATGAAAAAAATAAATTTGAAAACAACATATTTAGAAAAAAAACATCGATTAAAAAAACATATGAGGAAACACTGCAGTAAGGCAAAAATCATGTGGGAAAACACTGTAGCAATCTACAGTGTTTTAAATAACTATAAAGCTAAATTCTCAATCAGCTTAATATGAAAAAAATAAAATCGACAAAGATAATTCTGAAAAAAAATATTTAACAAAAAACCATGTAGAGAAACACTATAGCAATCTAATGTTTTAAAGAAAAAAATTAAAAAAACTAAATTCTCAATCAGCTTAATAGTAAAAAAATAAAATCAACAAAAATAATTATGAAAAAAAAGAAAATATAAAGAAGAAAGAAATTTTGAGAAAAATTAAAAAACAAACGTGGGGAAAGTTAAAGCTAAAGCTAAATTCTTAACCAACTCAATATTGAAAAAATAAATTCGACAAAGATAATTTAAAAAAAAAAACATGCGGGGGAAACGCTGCAGCGAAACAAAAACTATATAAGGGAAACACTGTAGCAATCCATAGTGTTTGTTTTTTGTTGAAAAAAGCTACAAAGCTAAGTTCTCAACCCGCTCAATATATAAAAAAACCGACAAAGACTATTAAAAAAAAAAGAAGTCAATTTTGGGTTAAAAAAATGAAAAAAACATGTAAAAAAAAGAAAACAAAAGCGAACAAAAAAACACGTTGGGAAAGCTAAAGTATTTTAAAGAAAAAAACTAAAAAACTAAATTTTCAATCAGCTCAATAGTAAAAAAATAAAATCAACAAAAATAATTCTGAAAAAAACAAAACAAAAAAAATGACAATTTTGGAAAAAAAGAAAAACAAATAAAAAAACATATGGGGAAAGCTAAATCTAGATTATCAGCGAGCTCAATATTGAAAAAATAAATTCGATAAAGATAATTTAAAAAACAATATGTGGAGAAATATTGCAGCAAAACAAAAACTATATAGGGGAAACACTATAGCAATTCATATTGTTTTTTTTTTTAAAACTACAAAACTAAATTCTCAACCACCTTTATATAAAAAAATAAAATTTACAAAGACCATTTTGAAAAAAAAAAGAATAAATAAATCATAAAAAGAAAAAAAAAACAATGTGTGAGAATATTATAGCAATCCACAATATTTTAAAGAAAAAAACTAAATAGTTAAATTTTCAAACAACTCAAAATTTAAAAACATTAGCAAAGATAATTTTGAAAATTAAAAAAAAAAAGAAGTCAATTTTGGGTAAAAAAAGGGGAAAAAAACATTTAAAAAAGAAGAAGAAGAAACAAAAGAGAAAAAAAAAAACTGCTACAGTGAAAAACCTACGCGTTTTAGAGTATTTGTTAATTTTATATTTTTCATTCAACTTCATAAAAAAATATTTATTATTTTTATTATTTTGAAATTTTTATTTATCTTTCCAAAATTAGTATAAAAAATAATAATTTCATTTTATCTTTTTTTTCGTTTTGTTATTGTAAAAAAATGATTCTTCAGGTAACACCATAAAAAGGATTAAATACATAATTTATTTTCACAATAATTAATCAATATAAGATGCATATTCAGGTAACATCATAAAAAGGATTAAATACAAAATTTATTTTCACAATAATTAATCAATATAAGATGCATATTTTAATTAAATTTAATGGAAATAACACTGAATATAACACCCAATATAAGATGCATATTTTAATTAAATTTAATGGAAATAACACTGAATATAACACCCCCCCCCCCCCCCCCCCCACACACACAGACACAGACACAGACACACACACACACACACACACACACACAGAAAATAAAAGGCCTTATTGCATGCCTTTGCTGGTGAGAACAGGCATTGGAACCTTAATATTAACACTTTAACAGTCAAGCAGATGCACAATTTAGACTCTGTTTGGTTAAGTGGTTGTGTCCATGTTTAGCTGCGTCAATAAGTTGCAATGTGTTTGGTTAACAGAGATCACAGTTTTTTATACATGGGTCCCACATAAATATGCGTTCAAAACGCTAGTGTAGCAAAAGCAAGTCGGACTTGCTTTTCGTCGTGGCTGCTGTTCAGAAAACGTTGCTTACAATTAATGTTCATTATCCAAAAAATAATTAGCCCAATCTGTCCTCCTCCACTGTCTCCTCCTCCACTATGGCTTCCATCGTCCGTCCTCCTCCACTGCTTTGGCTCCTCCACTGTGCTTCCATCGTCTATCCTCCTCCACAACTTCGACCTCCACTGTGCTTCCCTCGTCTCATGGATTTGTCCTCCTTCACGCAGCTTCCCTCTCTAAACCTCACACAAAACCATTTCCTTTCTGCTGCATTTTCCTCTCTGCAATCTTCCCCTGCTTTCTCCACTCTGCTTCCCTTTGTCATGCCAAGCTCAACTGAGCAAGGTAAGAAAAAAACCAGCAATGTCAGCAGTGGAAACTTCAATCTGGACCAGCCAGAGAATGGAGCATACAAGAAAGCTAAAGGCACAAGCTCCTTTAACTCAAGTAAGAAAGAAAGGAACGACGCCCAGACATGTTTGATGATACTCCCAGACACCACCGAGGAGCTTGAAGTGGACCCAGAAATAGAGCCAGAGGAGGAGCCCGAGTTGTACTCAGAAAATCACTGTTCACTGAACAGTTTTTTTTTTTAAAAAACCAGTACAGTTAATTGATTTTACTCGCACTATAAACGTGAACAAAAATTATTTTTTGTTTTTTTAAAATTAGTTTAAGATGAATTAAATTTATTCGTATTGTAATCTTAATTTTATTCTTGATAATATTTTATCTAATTTTGTAGTTCTTGTCGGATGAATTTTGTATGTAATAGAATTGTAGATAGTTTTTTGTTAAAGTAATTTTTTTTATATATAAAGTGTGATTTATTTCATGATGTAATAACAATAGTTAAATTCACAATATTTAAATTAAAAACCATCAATATTAAGATATATATTTTAAAATTATTTTATAACCTCAATTTCAAAAGCATTCTTAACCAAACACATTAAAATTAATTTTTTTTCAATCTCAATTTCAACCACAGTTTTAACCAAACACCTATTTTTTCAAACCAATCTCAACTAAAAGTACTTTTTATAAAAATAACTTTTTTCAAACCACAACCACAACAGTTACCACAATACCAAACACACTTTCAGACAGTGTGCGAGACATTAGCCTATTATCTTTAGTTCAGACAATATGATTTGCTGACATGCTACTACTTGATTGTTCAGGCATGAGGTGCTGCTGCAAGGAGGGACTGATCGCGAATGGCACGGAATTTGTTGACTAGTTTTTCATGTGGCGGCCAGCAATCTGCAATTACTGGAGCCTTGGAGAACTCCTGCATCCACGCATATAGTAATGGAAATCTTTCCTCGTCTATGATTTTTACTGCATGTATCTCTTCGAAAACAGGGACCAAGTTAGCAAGCCAACCGAATGCAATATCCACAATTCCGATCCTCTCTCCGCCAAAGAATTGTTTTCCCTTGAGTTCTTCCTCCAAGAATT
>Ga0325410_1001069_pt1 | contig 29870 bp, 21 predicted proteins | sample PopdelMetagenome_16_FD_206182 | JGI IMG/M metagenome (GOLD analysis project Ga0325410, IMG submission 206182) | Populus deltoides microbial communities from Bellville, Georgia, United States - Xylem-PdIQD-R3 | ecosystem: Host-associated > Plants > Phyllosphere > Stem > Wood/Secondary xylem...
TATTATATTTTCAAACACGTAATTATTCATTTGACATGTGATTTTGCGTTCTTCGGAGAGAATCAAAGACAACATCTGCATTACAAAAATATATTTAATTTTTTTTGGTTTGTAAAATTGGGTGTACAAGTAAGCTTACGTGGGATTGAAATTAAAGCAAAATAAGCTAGAAGGCTAGTGTGAAAAAATTGCAAGGATGGAAGCAGATTAGAGATAAAAATAAAAATAAAAATTAAATAATATGGTCATAATAAAACAACTACCTTCCATGGAAGGCGAAACAAATTCCCAAGGATTTTAATAAATTTAATGCAAAGAAAAGGGGATCAATATAGAATAACAACTACATTTTTTGGGCTTCGTACGAATTTCTAAATTCCAATTGAAATGACATTGATACAAGGGATGTTTTTTATTTTTATACAAAAGTTTGAAAAAGGGCATGGCTCCTATGATGCGACCACACGCGTTGTTCGTGGATTGGCCGCTTATATCACAATAAAGTACAAACATCACAACTTTCCCGTTTATGCATTGTTTTGAAGCGTTAACCGGCCTGACACTTCGATTTAGAATTCAACCGATCTGAATCTGAATTGGGTTAGGTTGAAAAAAAAAATTAAAAAAAAATTTAGTATAATTCGGTTGATTCAGTTAAAAACCTGTTTATTTTTATTTTTTATTTACTAAAACATTGTTGTTTTAATTTTTTTTTTAAAAATTAACCCAGTAACCTGGTTAGAACCTAAAACCTAAGATTTAAACTGGGCTAGATATGAAAACTATGCGTTCATGTACATTTAAAAAAAAATTATCATAAATTATATCATATCATGTTTTTTTATATTTAATTATTTTTTTTATTTTACATTTATTATTTAAAAAGTACATTTTACATTATCAATCAATAAAAATCTTTAAATTAAATCAATCTTGTATATATTATGTTTTCAATTCTCTCTGGCTCGTATATAATTGAGTTTTCGAGAATCAAATTTAATTTCGAGACATGTATTCAACTTCATTTTCTTGCTTGACTATAGACTAATTTGAGCGGGCAGGGTTCAATGTTTAGCCTCCCTTTTTTTTTTTTTGTTATTTGAATTTTTCTATTGCTCAAAATTTGTTACAGATCAATCATTTCACATTGAGTTTTTTTTTTAGATTGGACTTGATGGTTTATTTTAAATTAGCTGAATACAGGGATTTTATGACGTGGAGAAAAAATTTTGATGCTTGATTAATAGCTGGTTTGATCAAATAAAATTTAGTTTTATTAATTTAAAATAATTAAAACTTCAATGATTAAAATTGAAATTAAAACAAATGTTGACCCCCATTTTTTGCAAGGTTAATGACTAAACTGTGCGAGAAACATGAAAGTCCAATATGTAAAAGTAAATTGTTGATTTTTTTAATTATTATTAATATAAGTGTTCGAGTAAGCTTGCGTATACCTCGATTAATCTCACGAGTCTTGAAACTAACGACTGTATAAGCTTCTAATAGCTCTAAGATTTGTGAAACTCGAACTAATGATATTTAGAGAAAAAATTTAGGGGTTGATCGGTTAAGCTACACCTCTTAGAATTTAAATCGTGGCATTCTAGTAGCACACATGAGCCTGTTTGGAAGTGTGGTTGCTTTTCAAAGTGTTTTTCATGACGAAATATATTAAAATAATATTTTTTTTTATTTTTTTAAATTATTTTTAAAAACAGCACATCAAAATAATTTAAAATATAAAATAATATTAATTTTTAATAAAAAAATTTAATTTTTAAAAACACAATTTACCCTGCATTTCCAAACGCTCGTCCAAACACTCGTACCATCGATCTCCAAATGAAGCTTTTCCTGATGGTGTTGAAATCGTCACAATGAGGCTTCATTTTGTAATGGCATAAGTTGGTTCAGGAGCAACTTTTGTCTCTCTAGCCAACCACTATTCTTTTCTCTATTCTCCTCGCACTTTTCGCTTTCCTCTTTACTATTATCTTGCCTTGTTTGGTAAAGAATATCAAGGTGGACTATCAATTTTTTTTTCTCATGTTATAATTAATTTTAATTTTTTTAATTATTTAACATTTAATTAATTAGAAACTAATCTTCATATTTATTTTTATTTTTTTATAAAATAATCTTAGTCTTATAACTTGTACCACGAGTTTGAAAGATTAGTTCATGTTGAATCAAGTTTTTTTTAAAAAATTTATTATTTAAGATTTAGTTGGTTGGACTTTTTTATTTTTTTTATATAAAGTTTTTCTGATTTTTTAATCCAAAACATGAATTTAGTGAGTTTTTCTAAATTGATCCATGTGGGTTTTTTTGTTAATTTATTTTTTAATTTTATCTTTTAACATTTGAGTTTATTAAAAATTATAAGTCTTTTCAAATTGCTTTTTATTCCGTAATTTTATTTTTATGACCTGAACCGTGAATTTTACGAGTTTTATTGGGTTACTTTTTTATTTTTTAAATTAATTTTTTTATTTATTAAAAATTAATTTTATAATTTATTGTTTACAAAGATATAAAAGTGTCATTCTTGAGAGTTGATTATCAGTTCAGGTTGATACAATAAATTTTAATATTAAAAAAATCACCATAATATATTAAAGTTATTATTTAATAAATTTTAAAGGGTATATCTTTTGTTTTTTAAAAATCATCCATTTAAGTTTTATAAATTTAAAAGTAACTGAAAATTTATATAATTATTAATTTTAAAATCTGAAAAATTAATCAAATTCCTTATAAATTGATTAGTACATCGATATTAATAATAATAATAAAAAAAGTTATTGTTTAATAGCCATCAAATTTTAAGTTTATAAAATTTTCCATGCTAGAAAGCAGCGCGGTGCTAAGAAGCAACGCAGGCAGGCAGGCAGGCAGTAGGCAGTAGGCAGGGCAGGGGGGAGGAGAGAGAGCACTCTGTTGGCAAGCAGGGACTCACCCTCTTGTATAGCACTTATTAATAGTGGAGAATCGAGAGCTGGAAAGCGAACAATCTGACAGTCACTCGGAACAAAACAAACATTGAACATGCTTCCCAAACAAATCTTTTAATCCATCATCATAATCATCCATTTCTTCAATTTTTTTAATATTATTCACGTTTTGCCCATCGCTTGCTCTCTTCCATCCATTAAACGATAAATTCTCATCAAATGGAATCGCTCGAAGGAAGGCCACGGGTTCAGTTTCTCTCATGGAAATACACTTTTCATCTCTCGCTCTTGTTTCCGTTGTGGTTTTGCATTTGGGTCTTCCTGCGGAATCAATTCCTGTCTACCAGGTAACTAAATCCCTAATTACCATTTCGTTGTTGATTCTGTTTGTTTTTAGAGAAGCTACATGTCATGTCCTAGTGTGAAACAACCCATGAATAACATTTCGTTTTCCGGATCAACGGACTACATGTCATTCACTAGTTAATTAAGCCTGCACTCCTTTGTATTGTGCTTGAATGCAATGCATGCATGCATGGTCTATGGAAGGGAGCATTTCTCTGTATTTGGAGGATATAGCCCACCTTCCCCTCATTGACATGTTCGTTAATTTCTGACATTTGCGCTCCTTTGTCTTTCGCAAAAAGGCCACAACCACAGGCCCTGCGGGTGCTGGAGATGATAACGTCATATTGAATCCTAGATTCGAGGATGGCCTTAACAATTGGTCTGGGAAAGGATGCAAGATTGAACTTCACAAATCCATGGAAGATGGAAAAGTCTTTCCGCAATCAGGGATGTTCTTTGCTTCTGCAACAAATCGGACAGAAAATTGGAATGGAATCGAGCAGGATATCACTGGAAGAGTGCAACGAAAAGTTGCATATCAAGTTACTGCGGTGGTTCGAATATATGTTGACAATGACACCAGTGCTGGTGTACAAATCACATTGTGGCTTCAAGAACCTGATTTTCGTGAACAGTATATTTCCATTGCCAAGTTAGTCTCTTTCACCTACTCTCGGAGGATGACACTGCATTACTTTTTGTATAGATATTTTTACTTCTCCCACTAATTGGTTTTCAATTTTGGTTACCATTTGCTATATATCAACAGTGCTATAAATCCTGATGTTAAATAGATTCAGTTCAAATTTATGATGTATTTTAGTGGTATTTGCACGAGTTTGAATGTTCTATAGTTAGGAAAAATGCAAGATCTGCTTGTCTATATTGCTATGTTTTACTTGCACCATATCTGAAATAAGGAGCTCGCTTCGGGGTTTGAGGAAATTGGCTTGTTCTGCAGTTCACAGGTAACAAATAAAGATTGGGTACAGTTGCAGGGAGAGTTCCTTCTTAACGAAACCCCTTCAAGATTGGTGATATATCTAGAAGGCCCATCTCCAGGCACTGATATTCTTGTTAACAGTTTAGTAGTGAAGCGCGCTGAGAAAATTCCTGCTTCAGCACGACCATTTTCCAAGGTTGATCAGATTTCGTTCACACACGATTGATCAAACATGCATGACATGCGACAATAACTATCTATCACCAACCTCTTCATATGTGGAGCAACATGCATGCATTCTCAAGTGTTGAATTCTATGTTTCCAGGATTAAAATTTGTATGTGTTTTTGTTTTGTAGAATGCTACTTTTGGAGTGAATATAATCGAGAACAGCTATCTTGATGATGGCACCACAGGTTGGTTTCCTCTCGGTAACTGTGCCTTGAGTGTTGGAACTGGTTCACCGCATGTGCTTCCTCCAATGGCAAGAGATTCTCTTGGAACTTATGAGTCTTTAAGTGGCCGTTACATCATGGTAACTAATCGGTCAGATTCTTGGATGGGTCCTGCGCAAATGATCACTGATAAACTAAAACTCTACTTGACATATCAAGTGTCTGCCTGGGTTCGAATTGGTCCTGGAGCAACTAGTCCTCAAATTGTGAATGTTGCCCTTGGTGTGGATGGCCAGTGGATCAACGGGGGTGAAGTTGAGTTTAATGATGACAATTGGCATGAAATTGGTGGGTCCTTTAGAATTGAGAAGCAACCGTCTAATGTTATGGTTTATGTCCAAGGTCCTGCTTCTGGTGTTGACTTAATGGTTTCTGGTCTTCAAATTTTCCCCGTAAACCGGCAAGTCAGGTTTAAGTACCTGAAGAAGCAAACAGATAAGGTAACTGCTAATATAAACTTAGTGATGTGCTCTCAATTGATTACTTGTGTTTGGAAATAACTGAATTCATAATCAAAATGCATTCTTATAGTAATATAAAGCTCTCTAATAAACCAATCATTGTGATCATGCAGATACGTAAGCGTGATATCATTCTAAAATTCTCAAGATCAGAAAGTAGCAATACAGTTGGCAACTCTGTTAAAGTCAGACAGATAAAAAATAGTTTTCCTTTGGGATCATGTGTAACCAGAACGAGCATGGACAATGAAAAGTTTGTTAAATTCCTGGTTAAAAGTTTTAACTGGGCTGTGTTTGAAAATGAACTAAAATGGTCCTGGACAGAACCACAAGAAGGTAAGTTCAACTACAGGGATGCTGATGAGTTGTTGGACTTGTGCAAGAGCTATAACATAGAAGTCCGAGGTCACTGCATCTTCTGGGAAATGGAGTACACAATTCAATCATGGGTTAGATCCCTGAACGCAAGTGGCTTGATGACTGCCGTTCAGAATCGCCTAACAGGCCTTCTTACACGCTACAAGGGACAGTTCAGGCACTATGATGTGAACAATGAAATGCTGCACGGGTCTTTCTATCTGGATCGACTGGGAAAAGATATCCGAGCAAACATGTTCAAAACTTCCCATGAACTAGACCCATACGCCACCCTCTTTGTGAATGATTATCACATTGAGGATGGAAGTGACATCAGATCAACACCGGAGAAATACATACAACAAATTCTTGACCTCCAAAAACAAGGTGCACCAGTGGGAGGAATTGGTATCCAAGGTCATATTGGTGTTCCAGTTGGACCAATTATCTGTTCTGCTCTGGATAAATTGGGCACTCTAGGCATTCCAATCTGGTTTACTGAACTTGATGTGTCTTGTCCTAACGAGTTTGTCAGAGCAGATGATTTGGAAGTAGTGCTTCGTGAAGCATTTGCACATCCTGCAGTTGAAGGTGTGATTCTTTGGGGATTTTGGGAGTTGTACATGTCCAGGAAAAATGCACACCTCGTGAATGCAGACGGTAAAATCAATGCAGCTGGTAAGAGATTCCTTTCCCTCAAGAAAGAGTGGCTATCTCATGCTTCTGGACATATTGATGAGCTAGGAGAATTCAGATTTAGAGGATTCCATGGGACATACAATGTGGAATTTGTTTCCACCACAGAGAAAGTTAACATGACATTCGTTGTTGACCAGGGCGAGTCCCCACTAGTTGTGTCCATTGACTTGTAGACATTAAGCCTCGCTGTCCACAACCACAAGGGATATTTTCTAAACAGAGAAGCACTCATTTAAGGTTAGAATTAGAATTGAAGGTTTTCTCATTTGCAGACTGCTAAGTATCAACAACCTGCACCGACTTTTTGGCTAGGTTGAGCGGTTCACCATTACAATATCTCGGGCAAACAATAAATTGCGTGATCTTATCAAACATGTTTTTTCTATGGATCTTGTTTTGTCAGATAATTAATTGCAACTCAAAACTTATGTGGCAGGATGCACTGTAGGGATCAAGAGAGTTCCCTCTGCCTTGTATAAGATTTATGTCAAAAAGAGAATTGTGCCTTGAGATTTGTTGGATTTCTCTACCCGACCAAGCCACAATGGAGTCAAAATTGCAACTGGGAAAAACTTGTTAATGTACAGCAAAATGAAGTTGGAATTGGCTCCGTCTCCTTGAGCAGCACAGTGACCTCCATGATATAGCAACAAGACCTCTAACTTCAAAATCAGTTTTCCCCATTAGAGTCAGTACTGAAAACCCATCTTCACCTAACTTAACAAAAATCTAAAAAACAATTGCCTTGTAATCAAAGACTAAATCAAAGATATCATCAAATTTGTTTAAAATAAAAGGAGGGACTAAACATGTCCAAACTTAAAACCAGAGCAATGGGGGTGTGGTTACCCCAATCTGCAAGTCAAAGCAATTCTAGTACAAGAGAAGTAGCCTTACAGAGAAGATAACATCTGAAACAGACTAAAACAATTTTATAGATCGTGTTTCCTGGGGATGGAAAAACCCCGACAAAAGACAACTGAGGCAAAAAGCTAAAGGGTTTTGCCAGAAGAAATTTGATTGGTTGTTTGCTGTAGTTGGTGCCGCGCGTTTCGTAGACTTCACTTGTAAATCTCCAAACGGTGTGTATAAAATGAGGAGGTTTTTGACTTGCTGCTTCAACAGCCAAGCCACCAAGACAAATCTCAAGCAAGAATATCAACAGGTACCCACCCCATTTCTGCTCTCTTTGTGCAATAAATCAACAGGTAACCACCCCATTTCTGCTCTCTTTGTGCAATAAATGGGAAACTAATGATGTTTAATTAATTTCAAATAAAAAACCCACTGTTGTATTTGTGTTATTAGGAATCTAGGGCAAACATGGAGACCCAACAGAATAATAACGGCAATGACCATTCCGAGGTACGACTTTGATCGTGTCTTTACCGTTTTTTGGGATAGTTTAAAGTTCATTCGATTGGGTTTGCTTGGTTCCGATCTTGTTATTATGATCTTCTTTTTCTTGTAGTTGAATGTTATATCTTGCTAGTCGGCCATTTGGGGGGGGGGGGGGGGGTGCTTTTTACAGAAATGCCATTTTGGCGTTGTCCTTTTATTGGAAAATTCAGTGTGTGTGCCTATTCGATGAAATGCTGAAAAGTGGTAAATGGATTTTTGTTTTCCATAGAGGAAAACGATTAGTTATAGATTTATTTAAGTGGGAAGTTTGTTTTTTGAGCTTAATGTTGGATTTTGTACGAAAGTTTTTGCTTCATTAGACTGAAATTTTGTTCTTTGTTTGTTCAAATGTCATGTGTCCTTCAAATATTCTTCTTCTTTTCTTAAATGCTGGCCTTAAAATCTGATTTTGAATTCGAAAAGATCAAAAACTAAAGCTGTTTTTTCAAACTTACAATTAAAGTTATATGAAGCCTCATTGAAAGCTCATGTTGGCTAATTTAGAATCTCAGCTTTCTGATTTTACTTCTGTTTGAGTACTTCTCGGAAGTAAAAGGAATTTTGGTCTTTTAACCTGAGCTTACATAGCATGTAAATATTCTCTTATAGTTTTCAACTAGTAAAGTAGTTTAATGAATTTGAAGTTTCCAACATATGCTCATCAACTTAAGCTCTTCTGGACAGACTGTAAGCCAAAACATGATTGATTCAAGCAATAGCAATGCTCCCAATATCATATTGAACCATGATTTTTCCAGAGGACTATATTCCTGGCATCCAAATTGCTGCGACGGCTTTGTGCTTTCAGCTGACTCAGGTCACTCAGGATTTTCAACAAAGCCTGGCAGTAGTTATGCAGTTGTGTCGAATCGCAAGGAATGCTGGCAGGGCCTGGAGCAAGATATTACTAGCCGAATTTCTCCATGTTCCACTTATTCCATTTCCGCACGTGTTGGAGTATCTGGGCTTGTCCAGTACCCTACTGATGTGCTGGCAACCTTGAAACTGGAATACCAAAATTCAGCAACGAGCTATTTGCCTGTTGGAAAGTAATGGATTTTGGAACTCCATTTATTGTGTTTCTTATTTTAATAAAAGAATTAAAGTATGTTAACAATAGTTGTTGCCATTGCAGAACTTCGGTGTCAAAGGAAGGGTGGGAAAAATTGGAAGGCACATTCTCATTAGCAACCATGCCTGACCGTGTTGTTTTCTACTTGGAAGGGCCTGCTCCCGGGGTGGACCTGCTTATAGAATCAGTAATTATCACTTGTTCCTGTCCAAGCGAGTGCAATGTAATTATTCATCTTAATCTTTTTTTACTTAATTTAACTTCAGTTCCCTAAATACATACAAGTGTGGTTGCTTAAAGACATCCACAAGTTATTCTCTATCCAATTCTGTTTTATAAGCAACATCCCTCATCCACTTTTAAAATTTTTATTATAATTCCTTAATGACAAGTATTGGAATGTTTGCCTTCCTCTTTATTTTGGAAGAATGCAAGACCCTGTTCTGGAGATGGAGACGGGAACATTATTCTGAACCCTCAGTTCGACGATGGTCTGAATAATTGGTCTGGAAGAGGCTGCAAGATTGTCATACATGACTCAATGGCAGATGGTAAAATTGTCCCTTTGTCTGGAAAACTTTTTGCTTCGGCAACAGAGCGCACACAGAGCTGGAATGGAATTCAGCAGGAAATAACTGAAAGAGTGCAGAGAAAGCTTGCTTATGAGGTTACTGCTGTAGTTCGTATATTTGGTAACAATGTCACTAGCGCTGATATACGGGCTACTCTATGGGTCCAAACACCAAATCTCCGAGAGCAATATATAGGCATTGCCAAGTTAGTCTCTTCTCTGCTTTTGATCTCCAGTAGATGATAGCTGTCGTTTTCTTTGTCAACTATGGAATCTCTGCCTGTAGCATTATTTTAGTTTTGATCTCCCACATATCCACGGATGGTTTGAAATTTTATTCAATAGTTAAATTTTACCTTTTTCTTCCTTTAGAACAAGCGAGTATTTTCTCCATATTTAGTGGTTGATAATGACCATAATCTTTGCATTTTCTGGTTTGATTTTTAGTCTGCAGGCAACAGATAAGGACTGGGTGCAGTTGCAGGGAAAGTTCCTTCTAAATGGTTCGCCTAAAAGAGTTGTCATTTACATAGAAGGTCCACCTGCAGGCACTGATATTCTTGTCAATAGTTTTGTTGTGAAGCATGCAGAGAAAATCGCACCCTCTCCTCCTCCAGTTATTGAGGTTGGTTGTTTAAGGAAACATTTGAACTTTCTTCTGTTAGTTTTGCATCAGAACTTTTGCTAAATGGATATTTGAAGTTGAATCACTAGGGTTTAAAGCATTAGGCATGGGTGAATAATGTGTTCCTATATTTCTGATGTGTGCATTATTAAGATGCATGCAAACGGTTTGAAGTAGTGAGCTTTCATTTTGCAGAACCCTGCCTTTGGAGTTAATATTATTCAAAATAGCAATCTGAGTGACGGAACCAACAGTTGGTTTCCTCTTGGCAATTGCACCCTTACTGTTGCAACTGGGTCACCACACATACTTCCCCCAATGGCAAGAGATTCCCTTGGACCTCATGAACCGTTAAGTGGCCGCTGCATCCTTGTAACCAAACGCACTCAGACTTGGATGGGACCTGCACAGATGATCACTGATAAATTAAAACTCCTTTTGACATACCAGGTATCTGCTTGGGTTAAGATTGGTTCCGGGGCAAATGGCCCTCAAAATGTGAATGTTGCACTCGGTGTTGACAATCAATGGGTCAATGGAGGACAAGTTGAGATTAATGATGACAGATGGCATGAAATCGGCGGGTCGTTTAGAATTGAGAAGCAACCATCAAAGGTCATGGTTTATATCCAAGGTCCAGCTGCAGGTGTAGACTTAATGCTTGCCGGACTTCAGATTTTCCCAGTGGACAGAGAGTCAAGGTTCAAACACTTGAGGAGGCAGACTGACAAGGTAATTTGCAAGCTATATTTTTTTTGGTGTTTGATCAAAGTTAAATGAAACGAATTAAACAAAAGCATGTCACAAGGTTATCCACGAGTCAAACTGTGTTGATAGTATATTGCAGCTTTTGTGCAACCTTAATAGGTAAACATTGGGAAAGCTACTCTCTATGAAGTCCCTACATTGATTTGATCCATAAACAGATCAGGTTTTCCATGCAATTGAAAACGTTACACTGCTGTACCCCTGTTAAATATTCAAATAGTGCATGCTGAGCCTTTTTTTATAATGATTAAAATGCAGCATTTTAGTAAAATATCCAGAGGGTTGCCCAACAAAATACACAGCTCTCGCTCTCTTCATATGTTTCTGTACTTAAAATTGCTTTCATAGTAACAGAATAACGGGCATTGTTATCCTTGCCTCATTGGATACTGTTGTTGCAATTGGCAACTAAATGTACATAATTCGTCAACCTATTTGAACCAAGAACATTTCCCCCCTTTCTTTAGTTACATGAATGTATATATTCCTTGATTCACTGTCTTGTTTTTGTTTCTGATATGGAGTATTGATGCAGATCCGAAAGCGTGATGTCACCCTAAAATTTTCTGGAGGGGGTTCAAGCAGTGTGCTTGGAACTTTCATCAAAGTCAGGCAAATGCAGAACAGCTTTCCTTTTGGGTCATGCATGAGCAGGACGAACTTGGACAACGAGGATTTTGTTAATTTCTTTGTGAAAAATTTCAATTGGGCTGTGTTTGGAAATGAGTTGAAGTGGTATTGGACAGAGCCACAACAGGGAAATTTCAACTACAGCGATGCTGATGAGATGTTGGACTTGTGTAAGAAGAACAACATAGAAGCCCGGGGTCATTGTATCTTCTGGGAAGTGGATGGTACAGTCCAGCAATGGATCAAAGCACTAAACAAAAATGACATGATGACAGCCGTTCAAAATCGTCTAACAGGCCTTCTAACACGCTACACGGGGAAGTTCAGGCATTATGATGTGAACAATGAGATGCTCCATGGATCATTCTACCAAGATCATTTAGGTAAAGATATCCGAGCAAACATGTTCAAGACTGCAAATCAACTAGATCCATCTGCTATGCTATTTGTGAATGATTATCATGTTGAGGATGGATGTGACACGAGATCATCTCCAGAAAAGTACATTGAACAGATTCTTGATTTGCAAGAACAAGGTGCGCCTGTTGGGGGCATTGGAATTCAAGGACATATAGATAGTCCAGTCGGTCCTGTTGTTTGTTCTGCTCTTGATAAATTGGGTATTCTTGGTCTTCCAATATGGTTTACAGAGCTTGATGTGTCTTCTGTTAATGAATATGTTAGAGGTGATGATTTGGAAGTTATGCTTCGAGAAGCATATGCTCATCCTGCAGTGGATGGCATTATGCTTTGGGGATTTTGGGAGTTGTTCATGAGCCGAGACAATGCACATCTGGTTAATGCAGAAGGTGAGCTCAATGAAGCTGGTAAAAGATACCTTGCTCTTAAAAAAGAGTGGCTGTCTCGTACTCACGGGTGTATTGACGAGCAAGGACAATTTGCATTTAGAGGCTTTCATGGAACCTACGTTTTGGAAATTGAAACCGTTTCCAAGAAGATCATTAAAACATTTGTTGTCGATAAGGGTGATTCTCCTCTGGTGGTATCCATAGACCTCTGATTGTCTCTTCACTCAATAAAAAGCTATGACCGGTGTCATTCGTGTGTGTGTGTGTGTACTTGTAAAAAACTTGTGTGGAAGAGAAAGGAACAACAACATTCGCTTGCTGAATTTGGGAGCTTGTCATGATTGTTTGCAGTATATCATACAAATACTACAAAGAAACAATTGTTATTGTATCTAATGTAACATTCAGAATAAGGAGTAAAGATTCCATGCTGGTCGTGTTACTGTTGTTCGTTGTACTATTTGGGCGTGCGTTTGAACTATCGTTTGGTCTTGTATCATCTTTTTATGGTTTTTTATTGTTGGTTCTGTGTAATCTCAAGTGCAAGCGGACACGAATGATATGTAAAGTATATGCGGATGAGTGCTGAAATGCCGAAGCGGCAAAGCTTATTGTTGTTCGAAGATTGAAAAATTAAAAAAGCTTCACCATGTCCAAGCCCACCTCATTTGATGGCAAGCCATATTTCTGATACATGAGCCAGCTTACATCATACACAGACAAAGGTGGGCGTTGCTAGCAGGTGGGTAAAAACTGGCTACTCTGCTAGGTTAAAGCCTGAAGCTAAGGCAGCATCCTTAATGCTTTAACTCGTTCATGGGCCGAGAGATGAGAACAAAAACATTTGCTCAAAGAACAACAGTTTAGTTTTTCAAGAGATCTTAGCCATTAGATGGCTAGTCTTTTGTAAAATCCTTTGATAGGTTCCAGTTTCCACCATTCGGTTGATGTTCAAAAAACTACTCGGTATATCTATTTCACGAAGAATAGCATAGCTGTCACAAGTTGATTAAGGAATCTGCCATTACTGGGTAATTCTGCGCACTTTTATCACTGAGATGCTATTATTATCGTCGTTTTATTCTTCTCTGAAACGGATACTATTATGCAGTAATTAATAGGAATTACATTTAGAGAAGAACCTCATGCATGGATTATATTTTAGTGCCCTTGCAACCCGGTGTTAGGCACCTTGAACTACCATTAAATTTCAATTACTTTTCATTTCCCCTCCAGCTAAAAAACAAGTTTTTTTTTGTTAGGTTAAATAAATCGAATAGAAAATATATTAATAAGAACTTCGAAGCTGAAATAATTCTAAACAAAATAAAAATAAATTCACAGTTCATAACCTATCAAATTCACAGATAGAGATGCTCACAACTGTAGCCCTCGGCCTTCGAAATATCAAAGGAGTGTTGTATATAATTCATGAACCGTAACAGCCCAAGCATTGGTTATTAGACTACAATAGCACCGCCGAGGTAATAACAGGCCCAGTGAGTAAGACTAGACTAGCCCAGGTGGTCTCTCGCAATTATTTTGACGGGACAAATGTTGCCGAGGTGTAAAAGTGCGTCCTAGGTCACCTTTTGTTTTCGCGACGTAAAAATATTTAATGAATTTCTTTTGTGTTTTCATGTCTTCTTTTATACGCTGGTGTGAAAATAAATTTTAAAAGCTAATAAAATATTATTTTAATATGTTTTTATTTGAAAACAAATATTATCACGACTATAAATTACAAACGTCTCCTAACCACGGCCATTAAGATAGAGGAGCACCGAGTTATGTTGAGGTTAAAAGAGTAAGGTGAGGGGGTGGCATGGAAGTTCTTGGCCAACTGGGTCCGTTGTGATATGTTTCGGGATTCTACTATCTTATCGATTGAAACTTGAAAGTTGAGAAACCCATTTTCAGTCGCCCTCAAATCCTATGCCGAGGAGTCATTTTCTTTATTTAGATATTACTATAATGGATGGAGAACCGAGGGTGGCTTCACAGTTTCTAGGGTTTTTTTGTTTTTGATAGCCAATAATTCAAGGGCATTATTGGCGCCGTTGTTCCACTGTCACACAATACAATGAACTGAATAACACCTAAACAGATTATTTCTCAGTTTGCTAATTATTAGGAGAATAAAATGTGGTCTGCCCGCAGACAGCGGTAATAGTTATTTAGATTAATAAACAGTCTCCAGAATACAGAAATGGAGTTTGCAAGATCAACATCAATTAAGATCCCTTGTTTTTCAAGCTGGGAATAATTTGTCAGATATTTTACTCTATTTGTTCTATCCTTAAAGTAGTTCGAGTTCCCCACACGGACCTTTTAAGCATAATATAAATTGTGATGAACAAGATGTCCGGGGTTTTTTTTTTTTCCAGTAACACCCCGGATCCAATTAAACCATGGCCATACAAAATAAATAGAATGCCCCACATAAACATCACATCAATTTGATAGACTCCCACCATCTAATTACTACAACTACACAAATCTCTTCTTCTCGGCTACTTGGCTAGTAGTCTTGAGTATATTATGGCACCGAGAGGACCCCAAAACAGTCCCCTCTCTGTCTCAAATTCTTGGTTCTCATGGACCCCAGACACCACATGGGTGCATAGTGAGTGAGAGAGAGAGTGTCATTGTCAACATCAAAGGAGTTAACCTTTGATGTGATGGGGTTTTTTAGTGAGACCCACCTGAAATAAAAGAAAAAACAGCGAGCATGGAGCATCGTGGGGGCTGGCAATGGAGCTTTGATGTCTAGTGCATCGGGAAACAGCTCTCGCGCTGTTTTCGCGCGCTTCTCACCCAGAACAAACGACACCCCGTCTAGGACCCACTTCCACACCTCCAAAACACCCGCTCCATTGACCCACTGAACCCCCACTAGTAGTGCTTTGTTATTTGTTTTCTGTCTTATTCTCCATGGATAACCCAGTGATATCGTCATGCCATCCCTCTGGGTATCACAACTGAGTTCGCTTCTTACGTTTTATAGTTTCAAGTTCATGAGGGGGACTTGCAGAGGAAAGTATTTTACATATATCGCCGGAGTGATCACCTTCGATCACTCTGGAAATCAAGTGGCATACGACGTAGTTATCTTTCATTAGTCTTAGTTTGTTGAAGCATCTGAATTCTGCAATCACCGTATACCACTCAGATGGATGGCTGCACCCATAGGACCGCGAAGAGACTTATGGCCGTCTAGGGATAAAAAAAAAATTTTAAAAAAAAAGAAAGAAAAAAGATGAAAGGCGATGATTACCATCGCCCACCAAACCACTGTAAATCTGTATCGTCAATTTCCTATGCATAGTTGTCTGCTATTTTTGTATGGTAACTTCAGTTCAATGGTGGCTTTTCTGTCTTGTCTTCGTGTCTTATCTCTATGCTTGGACTTTAAATGCAACCCACCAATCCTCCATAAATTAATCAATTACTAGAATGGTATTTTTTAAACAAAAACAATTTAACTAAAAACATCCAAGCAAGTACTATAACATGATAGTGACTGTTTGCTAATATGGTGCCATGTGTTTTTTTACTGAGGATATATATTAAGAGATTTTTTTTTTATTTTTAACTTTGAAATATCAAAATAATAAAAAAAAAATATAAAAAGCTATCAACTTAATATTTTTATAAATACAAAACAATCTAAAAAAAACTTTAAAAAATATAAAACTTGCGGTATTAAACAACATGAAAAGTGAAAACAACCACAAATAATTTTTTAAATTATTATATTACATTTACAATATCCCTACCAATTTGTTTTGAAATCTAGAAATTGAATGTGATTGATTTACATTACTTAAATATAAAATGAGTTACATTGTAATTTTATACTAAACTTTAGATGGCTTTGGGTAATAGTCATTTGGATTTCAAACGAGTGACAATGATTATGAATGAATCTTTGTTTGTTTAAAGAATTTTTTTTTTTGAAAAATAATTTACATTAAAAGTAGATTTCTAAAAAATAAACTATTTTTTTATATATGATTATATTATAAAAATAAATCGAAAAATATTTTTCAATATTTGACTATGTCATGGAAAATAAGCTGAAAAATATTTTATTGATATTTTTAAATTTATTTTAAAAAAATAAGAATCAAATCTAACAGATAAAAAAAATTTAAAAGGAGAATGAAATTAAAAAATAATCTAATTTCATAAATTATTTTAAATAAAAAAAATCAAAATAATAAGGATCAAATTTGACAAGTAAAAAGCTATGACAGTAAAATTATTTCAAATCAAATAGATAACAATAAATAAAATGAGAACCAAACGGAAAAAAAATCTGAATTAAGAGTAAAACAAATAACAATAAAAAATAAAGATCAAAGTTGATATAAAAATCAAATTATAAGGAAAAAATTAAAAAATAAATAAAGAACTCAAGACAAAATATCAAGAACCGAATTTGATATAATCAATAAGTAACATGATATTTTTTTAATTTTTCACAATTTTTAGAGGGTGTATTCCATCTAAAATAAAGAAAAAATATTTTTATGAAAACCAAACTATTTTTTTTTAATAGAAGTGTGTTTCATTTATTAATTTTTTAAATAATAAATAAACAAGGAAAAATTTAGAAAATAATTTTTAAAAAACAACTTTTCATTAAACGTTGTATAATCTTATTTTCTTAAACGAGTTCGGATCACGCTGGCAAGTTGGTTTAACATTGCGATCTTTACAAACAAAAAAAGTCAGATTTTCGGATATTTGAAATCTTTTGACATGAAATGCAATAATGTTTGGCCTCTTAAATTGATTTTCTTGAAAAATCTTCAACGTCTACGTGTCAAATCCCTTAATTTTCTTTTTATCAAAATGATAATATCAATTGAATTTAAGTGGCAAAAACGGTAAAAACATATAAAATAACCGAATAAATTAAAATTTCCCCATCCTATGATTGCACTCTGCGAGTAACGCACCACTAGAATTTTTGCAATGCATGTCATGAACATGCCAAGGGAATTAATTAGGAAGAACGAAGATTGAGTTGGGGTCAATCAATCATGTAATATAAAATAAAATAAAATAAAATAAACAAGCAGTGTACGCATGAATTGTGGGAAAAAGTTGAAGTTTGGTTGGTGACTAATTGATGAATGATCGATGATGTTAATTTAAAAACAAAGTGGCGATCGAAAAGCAGGTTTGGATTCTCTACTGCTTATCTTTTAATTAGTATTGATGAGTCTAAGCGCTTTTTATTATGAGCTTATAAAATTATACTAGGAGGATTTGATGGGTATTAAGAAACCTTAGCATAAAACTTGTTCATATAATTAAAAAATATTTTTTTTTTTAGATTTAAATATTTTTTAAACCTTATTTAAATCATGTATCAGACTTATATCTTTTTAGATGCGTGTGTTGTGTTGTCTAAAGAGATAAAATCTAGAGAAATAAATTAAAAATAACACTTTGAATTCCACTGATGGTATGATACAGACCATGCAGATTTAATATTTCTAAATGTAATGTTCTATACGAACTTTACCAAAAGCTTATTTTAGAAAGTCTTTAGAAAAAATCATATAAACAGCTTTTACTTTATCAAAAGCAGCCGTATGTGGATTAAGAAATAATAAAACGCTCCACAAAAAGGCCAAAATGTTAGAGTACTGGAGTGCTCGACAAGGGAACGTTTAATCAAATGCATGCAAATCAATGATATGGTGATTAAAATACATTTTGGAAGTGAAGTTTAGTATAATACTGTGTCGTTTTAGAAGATTAATCTCATCATCATCATCATCATAATAAAGATGAGAAATTAATTCAAACATTTATTACCTCATATGCAATTAGGGATTGAAGATGCAATCACTTGATAGAATAATTGATTCTTAGAGGTGGTTGGAGTGAGAAAGAAAGCAAATAGTGTTGGAAAATTTGTTTATAGAATATGGTTAATGGTTATATTGGAGACCAAATTAAAAGTGGTGTCCAGTATTTATTATTCTGTAGGTTAAACTTTTTTGGAATTCAATTTTCAATATAAATTTTTTAACATTAAATATTAATATGATTTAAATAAATTATGGATGAAAAAAAACTTAATTTCAAATATTTTTTAATTTGCATGTTTTAGTGAAACCCAAAACTTTCAAAAAACTCTATCCCACTTTAAAAAAAATAAAGTTTTTCTTGTGGTTTATTTTAGTGGGAAGGTGAAGAGTTAATATTCAACCTGAAGAGTATCCAAGTTTTTAGAAATAAGAGAACGTAAACAAAGTAAATTTTAGATTTAAACCCACACACACGAGCGCGCCAGCTCGACTCGGCGTGGCTCGTGCTCATGTCGGGCATGCGCTTATCTAAATAAAATTTTCAACTCAAATGTCACTTGATTTAAATCAAAGCTGTTGATAGGAGAATGAAAATTCCATCAAATTTTGATTCCTGAAATTTTCTATAAAAATAGGGTGAAGAAGAGTGTTTGAGGTTGGTCAATTCTGTATTATTTTGATAGAGTTTAACACTTTTCTCTGTCTGAATTTTCAACATTGCTCTTCTAGTTTTAAGACTTTGTTTCCTCTTTAAATCTCCTTCATATCTAGAGCTTAGTTCTATCATTATAAAGGGATAATTGAGTGCTATATTTTTAGCTTGTTGAATTTGTTTAGGAGTGCATCTAAACAATGTGGTGTTGATGAAATCCTGAAAGACTTATCAAATAAAGTCTTTTTTTGCACAAAGTGAAAAATAATAAAGCTCTAAAAATAAAAGACTAATCATTGACAACAACAAAACTTGATTAATTTTAAAGTGTTTTAACAAGTAAATACTCTTTTCGGTTTTGTTTAATCTTGTATATTAGTATATGATTGTCATTCAATTATTTATGCAAGTTTATATATATTTGTTTAGTAAGCATGCTATTTTTTTTTTAACGTGGGTGTCCGTGCTAGTTTGCGCGCACCTTGACTAATCTTATGGGTCCTGAAGTTAACGACTATATAAGCCTCCAGTGGCCATCATATAAGCAACCACAGGGCTCGAACCTGAGACCACAGAAAGAGCAAACCTCTTGATCCCAATCTCTTACCACTATGCCACCACCTAGATGGTTAGCATGCTACTTCTTTTGTTATAATTTTAAATTGATGTATTCTTATTATATTGCATGTTTATAAACTAAACATGTTTTTGTGACTTGTCTAATTTTATTTGTGAAACTTAAACTACAAATAGAGCAAATTACATAGTTTTTTTTTAAAAAAAAGATAGCATGGTAAAAATAAAAATTTAGAGAAATAACATAGTTTAAAAACTATTTAAAAAAATAACACAATTAAACACTACGACTCTTTAAAAAAAAAAACAGAGATAATTTTAAAAGCTATTTTAAATTTTGAATTTAAAACATAAACCAAACTCTGTTTTTATACAACAATAAATGTTCTTTTCTTGTACTCAACAGTAAAATAATAAGTGTTCTATTATTGTACAAATTATTCTTATACAAACTCTAAATTTAAAATCATGTGCATAGCTCTTTTTAGTTGTAGAGTTTGTATACGAATATATTACTTATTCTTGTATAAAAATAGATTTGGTTTATGCTTTAAATTCCAATTTTAAAATAGCTTTTAAAATAGTTTTTGCTATTTTTTTTAAATTACAGATGTTATTTATAACTTACTAAACTATACTATTTTCTAAATAAATTTTGAGCTGTATAATTAATTACTCCTAACTCCAAAGTACAAGTTTAATTAATATTAAAGTTTAAAAGCTTCTTTAACTTAAAATAAGTTTAACCTTAAAGTAATATAATTTTATTTTTAAAATCTTATTCAACAATTTAAATTATTAAACTAAGATGGTTATTTAATTTAATATTAAAGCTTCTTTAACTAATAAATTGTAAATGTGTAGGAACTCAAGATCTATCACTTTCATTCTTTTAACTAATTCAAATAAAGAAAATAAAAATAAGATGATCATAATTTCTTGAAAAGACTCAATTGAATATGAGTTGGATTACTGCATTAACAAATACGTTGACGTGATGGTAAAAACATATAGAGATATGATAACACAAGTACTCCATATTGGTCGGGATAAAATCTGGATCCTTCGACCACTGAAGTTGAACTTCAATGCTTTTAATTTCTTTAAAAAAAAAAGCAGATAACACACACTCACAAAGGATACATATTATCACTTAACTTTTCATTAAGATTTTTATTTTTATTTTTTATTTTTAAAATAAATTTAGCAAACATGTCGAACCCAAAATATTTAAACTTAACAGTCAATCAAACTCAAATAAATATGAATCTAGTAAATATATTAGACTTAAAAAGAAAAATGCAGGTCTAATGAACATGCAAAACCCAAAAAACTTGAACTTGGTAGCTAATCAAGCATGAGGTAACATGGATCTGATGAACATGCTAGACCTAAAAAATTAAATTTGGTAGTCAATCAAATCCAAAAAAAAAACATGGATATGACAAATATAACAAATCCAAAAAACTTGGGCATAAACAAGTTCAAAGGTTATATGTCCGAACCTGAATGATCATCTACAATACAAGTATTACAAACATGATAAATTATCATGCCTCTCCATCTAGAATAATTGTTCATATTAATGTAATAATCTGTCTATATTTATAGGTGTGTACAAGGTCTCTTAAGGGACCTTTATATTTAGTATCTCATTGATAATATGTAAGAGATATTTATTTTTTATTATTGTTTTAGAAAACATGATATTTTTCAATATTTTTCTTCTCTAAAATCAACATGATTCAGGGGGTGTGAATACCCCTTGAACCATCTAGATAAAAAAATTCATAACTTTTCATAACTTAATATAAAAATACATAGATTTTAGAACATTAATTAACTTAAAACTTAAAAACAAATATATTTATTCATTGAATTCAATGTTTTTTAAAATCATTTATTGTCTTTAAGTTATTTTATATGTTTTCTATAAATTTATTAATTTTATCATCGAAAAATTTTTAAATCCCACTGATTTTGCTGGTATTCAAGCTTTTACTGTAAACTTGAACTTTCTTGAATTAAAAAGAAAAAATACAAACACTTGAATATATTAATTAACTATTATTTTAAATACTAAATAAGTTTTTAATTATAGTATCTTGGATTTTTAGTCCTTTTCAATATATAAAGAAGAATTGACTTTGCAATCCTCGTGAGATTTGCTACTGACTTTACAATCCTCGTGAGATTTGCAACTTCATTTATGTAGTTCATATTTCATTTTCTCATATAGTTAAATCGAGTCTATACGTATATGGTAAAATTTGGTCTAATTATATTCACGGTTCAAGATAAATTCAGTCTAAGATCAAGAATCAAGGATGAAGGAGATGGCCCGTAAGCTTGTCACAGGTTGTTCTGAAGCCAGAATCAACTATTTTTTAATATCTTTGTGCTATCTTGGATTTGATGACACTATAAACACTTGTTGTATTGACTTTTTATTTTATTTTTTATAACACACCATTGTGATTTTAAATTGAACAATCAGGTCTTTATTTTTTATCCGTTTAAATAAAAGAGATTTTTTGGTTCATGACTAAGCTAATTTCCCACAATTTTAACATCTTTTTAAAAAGAAGAACACGTGTCAGATTTATACTAGTTTCGATTTCAATAACATATAAAAACCACAACAAAATATGATTTTTCTTGTAAAATAAAATATAAAAGTGAACTTGTTAATCTCTATGAAGTATCATGAACTCAATGTTAATTTATTTTTAGAAAAATAAATTTGTTTATATTTAAATTATTTAAGTTCATTAATCTCATATATATCAACATTTTGTATCATCTTCTTGAGATACACGAGAGAAGTTCTTTTATAAAAAAAAAAAATCACGGGAGAGTCTCAACAAGAAATTAAATCACCCAGTGACAATCACATTTCTAATCAGTTAATCATCTAATTTGCTGTTTTCTTTTTGACGGTGAAGCTAATTTAGTTTGACCCTCGCATGTTCATCAATATATATATATATATATATATATATATATATATATATATATATATATATATATATATATATATATTTTTTTTTACCTCCATAATTTAAATCTTTTCGATGTTACCCCTATAGCTTTCAAAATCCCAATTTCCTTCCACTACATGGTCTACTAAATAGCGACAAAAAACCAACCTTTATATTCGATGTTTATTTGTCCTTACTTTTCTGTAATTTCTTCGTCTCAAATCTTCACACATTTCAGAGTATCTCAGATACACTTAAGAACCTAAAAACATTCAGGATCATGTAGCAAAAAAGGATTATTTAATAGCTAGAATAATATTGGAATTCTTTTGAATTAAAAAGATAGCATTGAGAAATCCTAAAGTATATGAAAGGAAATAGAACATGAACCGATAGAGCAAGAAATGAAGCATATCCTTTTCTCCGCCCCCCCCCCCCCCCTCTCTGGGGTTTTGTAAGATTGAAATCGGATTGTACAACGAGGGAGATGCATGTTGCAGTGGTCTGCCCTCCCAGGACACGGAGCTATCTTCAAGCGCGGTAGTACAAGGGACTCGTTGTGTCCCTGGGAAGCAATTAGGCCACCGCACCTGCGCCAAAATCTGGAAAACGCAGTGCCTTGGTAGGGTTTGCTACATGAATTTTATATTTTTTGGTGCTTGAAAATAGAACTGCAAGAGTGACTGCACTTGGACACAGAGACGGTGTGGAAACACATTCCCTTTATGAATTTCAATCTTTATGAATTTCCTCATTTCCATCAAATCAGACTGTTCAATCCTTTCTTTTTGAAAAAATAAAAAAATAAAGGAACGAAACATAGGGAGAGGAAAAGAATTATTATTTAATCTTTGATTAACAAGAACAATAATATTCTCGCCAATCTATAGTCAAGACTTAGTGCTGTCAACTGTTTTTTGCCCGCTTTAAGTGATTTAGCCATCCATCTTTTCGTTTTAAAAGGACCCTGTATTGACTGAAATGCTCAATGACACCTTAACCTCTTTTCTTGATCATTATTAGGAGTCACAAAAGGGGGAATATCTTAGTAATAAAGCAAAAGACAGTTGTTTTAGCTTTGCTTTTGCGTTGCATTAAATACCTGTGCTAAGCAGCTGGAGGGAGGATAATATAGATCTATCATTATCCTAGTTAATCGATCTTATGGCTTTGCAAGCTTACAAACTCTTGGATTATACGATTCCACGTGATTGTAAGTACCCTGTTAACATGTATACCACACGCCAGCATCATCCCATTGGATTCTTGTAATCAAGTCTTGATTGATTGATTATACAATTGTTAAAAAGATATTATGAAGATACTTAACTGTTATCTACTTTGTTTTAGCTCCACATGCCAAAGTTGTACTGTGGAGGTTTATGCTATAATTATTAATATTATTTTAAGGTGATTAATTAGTAGATCGCCCATGCTAATCTCTTTTTGAAGCCTCTTTATTGTTGTTATTGGTACCATTTTGACTTATATTATTGAATTCACACTTAGAGACGCTTGCCTTGTTCTATTTTAATAATTAAAAAAAATCCCCTTTTCTCCCGGTGAAACTGTTTCAGGAAGTTGAGCATGATTTTCTAGGATTTTGATTTACGGCTTAGTTCATCTCGACCCACTATATTTATATAGCATGTCTTCTCGTATCATTAGAGATCTTGCATCTAAAAAAAACACACAAGCAATCCAAGTGTATATCCATCATTGATCTGGTATATATCTATTAAAAAAGCCACTTGAAGAGGATAGAGTTGTTGTTGTTTATCTATTAGCTTCATGTGATAGGAGTAGATGAGCTACTTGTAGGTTTTGCCTGATTAACGATTACTTTTCACCTGTTTTTCAAAGAGTATTCAATGGCAGTACTGTTTAATTTTATTTAACTAAACAGGCTATTGCAATGAACTACTGCTCACGTACATCCTTGGCACTCAGTAGCTTTTTTCAGTGGAGTTAAATTAAATGCTCGTTTTTTGTTTTTTTTTTTATAATAATTAAAATTTAATAAATGAATCAGCATTACCATTAAGACAACGGTAATCAAGTTAAAAAATAATCTTTATGTATTGAGTGGCGTAATTAAGAACTCGTATACAAAATAATTAAACCAACAGAGGTTCAACAATTGTTTGTAAAGCGTAAGATTCAATCCAAATTTCTCTAAAGATTCATATGCTTGTATATGAGAAATTATTGTTCTTCGGTGGTGAATGATCACAAAAAAAAAAAAACATTGTACTCCAATCTGGATTTTTGTTTTCAAAAATCAATTTATTCCCTATTGTCTAGATCATGACCCATAAATATATTATGTGAAAGCAAAATAACTGTTTTTCGTTGGAATTTCCCCGTCACCAATGCACTCCAGCTTTCTAGTAACAAATCAATAGTCTGAGGCATGCTACAGCTGCAATCTAACCATTTTGTTAACTTCATCCATAATTTCCACGCATCAGTACAGAAAAAATGAGAAAGTAAACTCCCTCGTTGCAATGCAATAATTGCATTGTAACAAGGGAGGTTACTCCTCAAAATTCGTCGGTACGTTCTTCCAATAAACAACGAGAAACATTGATTTCCAACTGATGGTATGTAAGGGTCCTCAATTATAATGTCTTGAGTCCTGCCACTCCTGTTCAAACGAAGTTACTGTTAACAGTGTTATGTGAAGTTCAAACATGGTATTGTATAAGGGAAACCATCCCAGTTTCTTTCTTTCTTTTTTTTCTTTTTAGTTTCCTTCCTTTTTAATTACTTGCTTCCGAGTGACATGACAGAAACAGCTCATTTAAATGATGATTGAAGATGATGATTTGACTGGAAAAAGGCGAGCACCAATAATAGACATGTAAACTGTGGATCAGAAAATCAACTCCTCTCCATGAGTCTCAATCTCAGGCTGTAGTTTCAGTTAGATATGCGTTTGAAATTTGATATAAAATATTTTTAAAAGTGATTTTAATTTGAAAATATATTAAAATATTTTTTAAAATTTTTATTAGTACATTAAAATTATTAAAAAAATATTGATTTAATATTTTTTAAAACTGAATGCATTTTTAAAACGAATTAAAATGTAGTTTAAGAAATAAACGGTGTCTAAAAACTACTCTGCCAGTTGCACGGATTTCGATTGGACACCTACAACCCAATTAGGGAGCAAACACATTAATAATGCACGTAGCCTTTAAGATATATCAAGGATTTCAGGTAAGTTGAGTGTATTTACTGCACTCACACTCGGTATTAGTGTAGCCTAGCGCAAGGAGTTCTTGGTTAGCGAAGCTAAAAAATGCCAAATTTCTTATTGAATCTGAGACTTCAATCGAGTGAAGTAAAGAAGGGGAAAAAGAAGGAGCAGAATCCTAACATAGCATGAACCGATCGGTTTCTAAAAAGAAAAAAAAAATAAGAATGTAGGTAAAACAGTTACATGGGAGTAGAGTTGTAGAGGCAGTATGAGTGAAACTGTGCAGTGAATATACTATTCTAAAAAAATGCATAGGGAAGTGGCGAAGAATAGCAGTGAGCAGGGTGCTTGACTGGACTGAGTGACAAGTGATTATGGGGTACCTGACTAGTACTCCTGGTGTTTCTGTCTGTGAGTTGGAAATGTCCAATCCTACGCAGATAAAGAAAAGAAAGAAGAAAAGGGTTTTGTTTGGGAATTTTTTTGAAAAAAAATACTAACAATAATTTAAAAGTTTTTGTATTATAGTTATATTTTTTAAAATCGATGACACAACATATTTTTATATTGTTGTGATTTAAAACATGATATTTATTTAATATTATTATTTTTAAGTATATTGAGATATTTATTGCATTTTAGAAAAATATCAATTAAATATGTTGTGCAATAACTTAATATGTGTTTTTGAAGTACATAATATCGCAAAATTAAAATTATTTTCGGATCAAAGAACAGAATAGATATAATGACATTCTTTTTTTCTCTAAACCGATATTTTCATTCTTTTATCTTTCTAAAAATCTCATCAAACACTTGTTTTTCCCTTAAAACACTCAGAAATCGAACTTATATTGGTCTCAAAGTATCCTTTGATATTCTTCTCTTCAAAATTCATCATTGCCGCTTTTGCTTGCGTCGTCCCAACTTTTTTTAAGCAAGGTAAATATATTGCTACGAATTTGTGTTTGGTTTGGTTAAAATAAAATATTATTAACATTAAATTTAAAATTTATTGAATTAATAATAAATTAGCCATAAATATTATTAATTAGGATTGATTTGATACAGTTAAACATGGAAATAAGTCAAATTAATCATAAATTAATTATTTTAATTAACTATATATTACATATTTTTAGACAAGCTGCCGGGTTAGGGATATTGTGTGGATTGTTGGAATCGGCGAATAATACATTTAACAATATTTGATGATTTCCCATGGGTATGAATGTGCTGAAATTATAGCAAATTACACACTGCATTAAATTGTTGACAAGTTGCGGAATTTGATATTTTACTTAAATTATTTTAATTTGCTATGAATTTAGGTTTAATTTAATGCAATTGAGCATGAAGATATCAATTAAATTTGATATCATGAATCATGTTTGATTTTTTTTCAAATATTCTTTTGCATTAAAGTTTTGGGAATTTGCTAGGAATTTTAACTACTGGGTCGGGGTAATGCAATTTAGTTAAAATTATGTCTAATTGACCATAATTCAATTTTTTGATTGGATTAGACTACGCGACAAGGGATTATGGTTAAGCCGTCATGAAGCTTATGTATCACATTGGGATATATTGAATAATGAGATATTTACAAAAATACATCACGTGATTACAGAAACGAAGTATTTGATTTAATATATAAGTGTCACGAGTCGGGTCATTACTCTAGATCCTGAGCAGGCTCCTCCACTTGCTTTCATGAAATATGAATAACATGTTCAACATATTCAAAATACCATAAAAGTAATTAAATCTTTATTATAATTAATATATATTAATTTAGGTTGACCTTCTAATTTAATATTAGTATTTTATTAATATGAGGTTGATTTGTTGCCACTGGAAGATCGAGAGACCACATATATGTTTTACAATATTAAAGAAGAAAATAAAAGATACATTTGTTTCTCGGTAGTTCAATGTTTGATGCAATGGATTGATAATTTAAAGATAGTTTAACTTTTGATGATGCTGTGACAAAGGTCGAGGCCACTCGGGTCAAGGCAGAAGCAATATCTATTAGTGTTATAGATGAGCCTAAATCATTTAATAGATGACGTAGAAGTAGATAAATAAATGAATTATGTTGATATATTTTAGGATTTCAATTATTAGAATGTTGTATTATTTAAGTATTTGAGATCATTTTAATTGTATATATGTTTTTTTTTTACTTGTGTTCTTGGGTTACCTGTGATTATAAAATGTGAGAATTTGTTATATTTGATTATTATGGTTATTTGTATTTTTTTTAAAAAATGACAAAACTTTAATTCATACCAAGGTTTAAAAACCACAATATTTAATTACAATACAGGTTTTTCGGTCAAAATCTTGTAAAAATTGAAAAATCTTTCACTCTCTAAAATAATTAACTAAATCAAATGTCATATTAATAAACTAAATAATAAATCTCATAAGAATTATTTTATGTTAGATTAGGATGTCAAGAAATTTATTGCCAGAATTTTTATAGAATGATTACTGGAATTTAATTCATGGCGAGGTTTAAAAACTGTAATATTTAATTAATAACACTGTTAAAAAAATGCAATATCAGTTAAATATGAGGATTTGAAACAGTAGAATATTACATTTCACAAAAACACTTTGAAGAGGCTTTGTTAATTCAGAATCTCTTTTTAATTTGGATGCTTAATGCCGAATTTGCCCTTTGTTTTTATTTTTGTTTTTGAAAAGAAAGATAGAAAGCTGATGACGGGAGAGCTCTCCTCCCTCCTTTTGCCCCCTCCCCTCCATCCTCTCTGCAGCGCGCGAGATTCGGGGGGGTATTAACTGTTAAGCCCCTGCGGGTCTGCCTACCCCCCCCTGTTCATCTCTGTGTATGTGTGATTTTTTAAGTGGGGGGGCGCAGAGGAAGTGGTGGTGGTCATAGCCGCCAGCTATACCTCGTTTCGGAGGCAAGACACAGAGACCATTTATTTCTTGTATCTGTAAATTTATCTCCAGTCTCTCTCCAGTCTCTTCTCTGGGTGGTCTATGTGTACTCCACACGTGGTTGTCCTGCAATAGGTCATCACAAACAGTACAAGTTTGGTCAGATTGGATCAGAGACTCTTTTCACTGTTTACCGTTGAAATTTCGTACTCTTCACTAACAGTCTACTTCTAACATGTTTTCTCTCCCTCCCAGCACCGCTCTCTTGCACAGCAGTGCCATACCATATGTAGCAAGCACCGTGTACACATGAGGTCATTACTTTTATGAATACTTAATTCCTTGGTGCCTGGAAAGGTTTTGGATGGATTATGTACATCCCTCTTGTTTGAAAGATGTGCCTGTTTCTTCGTGACTTCAAGCTGTCTCTACTAAGAAATGCATCCTTATTTTTGAAGGCTTCTGGTTTAAATTAATCTTGCAAAGTTGTATGAGAGTACGCCCAAAGACCTGTGAAATGTGAGACGGAGACGCATTCGATTAAGGCAGCGTTTGGCATTGTGTTTGAAACTGCGTTTCGTTAAATTTTGATTTTTTTTTGTTAAAATTGAGTGCGGTTTGTACTTTTTGGATCGTTTTGATGTGCTGATGTCAAAAATAATTTTTAAAAAATAAAAAAACATCATTGGCATGTATTTCAACACGAAAAGCTATTTAAAAAGCAACCACAATCAAACTACCAAACACGCTCTAAAAAAATATAAGATTAAAAATACCACCAGTTTATTGACTATGCTCTCAAAACTTCTCACGTTTTAAATAAGTAATAAATAGGTAGGTAGTTGGACCCAATTTTTTTTTTGTCAATTTTACTGTTTGATTGAAAATTTTAGAAAAATTAAATTAATTATGAAATGATTAGTAATTATTGAAAAAATTAATTGCTATTCCTTTTTAATAAATAGTTGAATTAGTTCTTGATATATTTTATTATCAATTAAAAGATGATGAAATGATTTAAACATCTTTTACTGTGTAACAAGAATAGAAATATGTAAGATATTTATTGTTGTATTTTAATGCATTATATTTATAGGCAAAGATATGTTTTTTTAATGCATTAGTTAATTAAATAATAATTTTAAACACAAATTATTTTGTTTATCAAGGATTTGACTAGAATTTGAACCAGAACTTAATGCATCGTTTACCTAAGTGAACAACAAGTAATCTATTTTATTAATAAAAATTACGAGCCACGTCATTTAAAAAAAAAACTAAAGAAAACTAGGTACGCATTCCTGACCCTCCAAAACCCCATACATTTTAAGAGTATAGAAGGAAATATAAAGCATATAAATATTTCAACTTAGAAAGGTTTTATTTTAAAATATATATATATTTTAATAATTTTGTTTTTTAAGAATATATATTTAATGGTAGTAAAATCAAATAAAAAATAGATTTAAAAAAACTGCCCCGTAACCCTGTACGATCATTATAACTAGTTTGAAGCTAGTTGAAAAGGTATATATGAAGCATGAGGATCAAAGAAAGTACAAATAATTCAGGGGGGACAATTGCCTGTGTTCTTTATTCAGCTAGTTTGGCTCACA